>Ga0228710_1003287_pt1 | contig 25782 bp, 10 predicted proteins | sample MedpolnodulmetaG_FD_177995 | JGI IMG/M metagenome (GOLD analysis project Ga0228710, IMG submission 177995) | Root nodule microbial communities from Medicago polymorpha collected in Santa Monica, California, United States - pink nodules | ecosystem: Host-associated > Plants > Roots > Nodule...
CCTAAACCATTCAATATAATCATCATTTCAATATAATTTGTGTGCATCATTTCCATCATAACCTAAACATCATTCAATTTAATTCTCATAACCTAAACTAACTAAGTAATCAATAAAATTGTCATTGGGGCATTTTATCAAACACTTTGTGTGCAAAGTATCAATCATACTCAAAATGTGTTCTTTTGCCACCATTCAAAACCACATTATACTCTAACATCATTCAAACATCAATTAAAGTAACTACATTCAATTATAAACTACATGCAATCATCAAAATTTCAATTCCAACATCAACCCTAACCACATGCAAACTACCATTTTTTTTTATTTTAAAAAAAACCTACACAAACTAACATTATGATTAAAAATGAGTCAAGATACTTACTTGTGATTAAATAGAGATGATGCACTTGATTTTCCTCAAAAATCCAAATTGAAGGACTTGGATGGTTTTGGAAGTTTTTTGATCAATTGAAGGAAACTAGAAAACTGAGTTTCTGTTTCGGTTTATGTTCACAGAACATCGGCAGTTAACTGCAGCCGGTTTTATATTTCTTCGGCAGTTAACTGCCGAAGGGTATTATCGTATTTTACATGTGTTTCTCAGCCAAATCAAATGTGTGAACAACAAATTTCATGGCTCTATGTCCTTAGTAAATCCCATACCACATCGAGTAATGCTATATGTTGCTGGAAAAATGCACGAATCGTATGAAAAAAAGTAAGATATATGGAGCATTTGAAAATGAGGACTGCTATTTCATCATGTAACGTGAGAAACGCAATGAAAAGTCAACAAATATCCATATGCTATTTGACACAAAACAAGGAGCACTGGTGGATGAAATAGCTTAAAAAAGAAGCGCCCAAACAAATATAATAATATGATTAAGAGGAAACCATTATTTTAGGTGGCCTAAGACAGCTATTTACACCTAAAAATAATAATTCAATTCTCTGAAAATGATAGACATACGATTTAAGGATTGATGAGTTTTCCCTAAGATGATGGAAGGTCAATTGGGTGTTATTAAAGTTAAACAATGGTCGATTGATTCTTTTTGAGTCTACTGAAGAATATGTAGGTCTTGAAGACCTTATACTTAGTCGAAATTCAGGATAACAAGACAATGAGGCACTCAACCCACACTCATTGTTTATAGCGCCTTTAACCGCAAAGGAGAGATGACTAAGGGAACACATTTTAAGGGAGGTTGCGCACATATTTGACCTCATCAATGAATCACACTGCAAAAGGGAAATTTGTCAATCAAACGTGGGATTCCACACACAATCTCGACTACAGAAAACCAACTCATTTAAATAAACACACCCCCACCTTACAAGTTCAAAAGGAGTGACATCCTTCATCTTATAATTTGATTTTGTAAGGATGCGTTAAACCCTATATGGCAACGTAATATGGTGCTATCCTAATATATTGATCACGTCACCCATCATTTTTATACACACATCAAGCTAAATTTCTTTGTTAATACACTATCATTTGAAAACATATATATGAAACAAAAGAGAAATGCTAAATGTCGCGAGAAGACCATCACGACAACATCACACATTATGTTGCATCAGCTAGCCTTGTCTTTCCGTTTCTATACTAGGCTGGCGATATGCACTGATTCAACAAAACTTCGTTGATCCAAATCAATATTTTAAAATCCAAACCGGTGATTGATCCGGCCAAAGCATTGGGTCACTAGTCAGATTAGCGAATCAGTGGTTGGACCACATGACTATTAACTGGGTCTATATAACAATTTAAAATATCCATGATATAAATTTCATAACTATAAAATTTAATAAAAATTCTTCTATAAATAAATTAATAAAAAATAATAGTTTTAGAAAAACAAAATTAACGGGAAACATAAACTTAACAATATTTTATCAATACATGCTTAGATAATATATATATAGGTGAGGTGATGGTTAGGAAACAATTGGAAAAAGAAAAATAAGGTGCTTCAGTTTTTTTTGTAAAAAGGAAACAAAATTCATACATAAAAAAAACGAGGGAGTAAATAGATATAGGCATGAGTTTACATGTTTCTTAATGTAAGAATTAGATGTTTAGAACTCAGACGCGTTATTTACAAGCAAGCAAATTTGGCCTAGGGTAATTTTTGTTAAATATAAAGCGTTGGTGTCAAGTTCAATTACCTCTTGGCGTAATTCAACATTGTTTTAACAAAATTTTCACTCAAGTATCAATCTAGTCCAATTCGGTACAGATCATACTGGTTCACTGGTTTGATCATCAACCGATTATAATGCTCTATACATCGAGTACAACATAGATGCGACAATCTGCGTGGGTTATCAAAACGTAGGTATCGGCGAATGCCTCTGTTTGAAGCGCCGTCATGACAGCTACAACAATGACTTGATGCAAAGATTGATGCATCGGAACACAACAATGTTATATTGGAAATGGATTGCAAACTAGTCATTGATGATGCCAAAAAAGACAAACATAATGTTTCTGAATATGGTGTAATCTTGCCAGATTGCAAAACTCCCCTCTCACATAACAATAATTACATATTAATTAGATTAACTGGAGGACCATCACCTAATACATACCTTACTAAAAATTTTAAAATTTTTAACCTAGTTAATTGTAACATATAAAAAAAATTATTGCAAATGTAGGGGGAACCATGGCCCCTAAAGGCCCCCCCACTACCTCCGCCTGTTAACATAACATTACAAATAATTACTAACATTTACCAAAAGAATTAAAATAAAAGACAAAATTACACTGGTCATGCCTTAATTTAATTTTAGATAATGATTTCATCTTTTATTTTTTTGGCACATTATTTTTGTCTTTCTAATCAATTTGCATATGGATTTTCAAAATTCAATTACACGATTTTATTTTGATATGAACTCTTAATGTTCAACTCTATGGTGGTGCTCCACTCATGTTTTCATAAAAAAATTTTAAAAAAATATTTGAAAATCCATATGAAAGCGGACAAAAACAAAAAATGATGAAAAAAAAGATAAACAAAAAATTATTATTTGATTGAAGTTAAGAGACGAGGGGTGTAATTTTACTAAATAAAAATAGAAAAGCTATACCAGTTAGTGAGACCGATCTTTCAAACTGGCTTGAGAGAAATGAATTCATTAAGAGTAAATTGTTAATAAAATTAAATGAAGCAGTTATAACAAATTCATTGGTCCTGTCTTTGTACCAAATTTTTAAATTGATCTCTTACTCTATTAATAACTCAAAATGGTCTCTGACTCTATCAAACATTCCTCATATTGGTCTCCAACTCTATTAATTGTTTTGTATTTTAACCCATTCACGTACCAAATAAATTCCAAAATGCATTAATTGTTAACCATTAAATAATATCCAAAAGACATCGAATCATTAACATTTAAAATACAAAATAATTAATAGAGTTAAAACCAATTAAAAAATGTTTGAACAATTTTGATTTTGAGTTATTTTAAAAATTTGATAGAGGTACCAATTTAATGATTTACTCAATTAATTAAAAAAAGGGATCTGAGCTCGGTAAGAAACGTAGAAGAGAAGAGAAGAGAAGAGAGGGGGTTTGGTTATTCGCAGTGAGCTGATCCTATTTGATTTTCAACAATTTCACTTAATCTCTGCGCAATTATGATGATTGTTTCATGATTTAATATATTCTCTCCTTCCAATTATTTCTTCTCTAAGTTTTGCATCCATATAACATATATTATATCAGATTTAATTTGATCATATCCCTCAATCAATCAATGCAATGGTGGTCTGCAAATGTCGCAAGGTATCTCTTCTTTTCTCTTTTCAAAACCCTAAATTCAGATCGGATAATTTCTTGTTATCATCAATTCAATTCAGATCAATCAATATTTCCTCATTCTGGCGATCTATTCAATTTTGTCTCAATTTCATTTCTTCGTTATTTTCTGGACTTGTTTGATTTTGGGTTTTGTATTAGGCTACTAAGCTATATTGCTTCGTTCACAAAGTTCCTGTCTGTGGAGAATGTATCTGCTTCCCAGACCACCAAATCTGCGTGGTAAGCTATCAATCTTCATTTCATATTATACATTCATCATTTTTGTTTCTTATTTCCTTAGAGATAACATGTTTTTTAATTCTCCGTTTTCACTCATAATTACTAGTACAACTCTGCTTAATTTTCAAATATTTATTTATATACAAAACGACAATACCGGTCAAAGTTTTCCATGCTTCTTACGCAAATCTTTGTAAATAATAAATTAATTGAGAATAAGATAGTATCTGTCTGATTAATTAGCTTTCGTAAAAACAGGAAATACTTTTTTACATCAAATGAACCGTTATTTTCTTTACCAGGTTCTTCATTTATCATCTCAAACTAATGAAGTTTGTGTACCGAGCTGTGGTGTTTATTTGTTTAAGCTTTCATTTGTTTTGTCGTCTTTCACAGATACGGACATATTCAGAATGGGTTATTGACGGGGAGTATGATTGGCCGCCTAAATGCTGCCAATGCCAAGCTGTTCTAGAAGAGGGGGGTGGATCTGAAACTACTCGACTCGGTTGCTTGCGTATGTGATTTTGCTTTTCTATTCCTTTCAAATAAAACCTTTATAACTTGAACTCGTTATTACATATTAAAAAGGGCAACCTTGTGCAGCAATTGATTATATATTATACATTTAAATATGTACAGATGTTATCCACACAAATTGCTTGGTCTCTCATATCAAGAGCTTTCCTCCACATACTGCCCCAGCAGGATATGTGTGTCCTTCATGTTCAACTTCGGTAAGATACACCTTCAAATGTTTTCAGTCTTTCAAGCAAATAAATTTTTAGCTCAAAGTAGTGTATCTGCGTACATGCTTTTAACGTATATAGTCGTTATATTATGTGGTTTTATTCAGTTATGTTCAAACTTCAAAACATCGTTCATGGGGTTCTAGGTTCCTTGAACAAAGTGTACAAACAGGGAAAGAAAATCAAAATGTTATGTTATTTTCCCTTATTTTTTGTTCTTTCTTTTTCATAATTATTGAGAATAGATAGAAACACCATAAAGAAGATTGCTAGTGTCTCATTTAAAACCTTAAGCTAATGCATAAAGAATATATAGGAATTACTCTGAACTGAAAGTTAGTCCCTTGATTATCTAATACCTCAAGAAAATGGTTTGTCCTAGCGAAGATTGTCATGACTTGTTGTACTTATATAGGAATTACTCTGAACTGAAAGTCACTCTCTTGATTATCTATGTCGTAAAATCAGAAGTCTGGTGGTGTCCAGGTTCCTAGAACTATTGTAAAGTGTTGCCCAATTTCCGCCATGGTGTTACCCCATTGTGGATTTTTTGCCTGCCTCCATAGGCCGCAACACCTATTATATCCACCATGTATCGTGGATTTTTGGCTGGCCACCATATCCACTATGCTATCCACAGTTGATAACACTGACGGTACAAGCTGGGAAAAGAAAACAACACACTATATTCCCAAGTTCTCAACCCCACTCTCTTCATTTTATTCATTACTTTTTAAACAAAACTTAATTATTGAGATGTAGATAGAAACTCCTAAAAGGATATTGCTATTCTGATAGGACCCCACACAACCCTGGGGTGCCTCAAGGTTTACTCTCATAGGCCCAAAGGTCCAAAAGCTTTCTGAGGCATTAGGAGGGAGTTGTAGGCGGGAGTCTAAATTAGTAACAGCGAGAGAAAAACTCACTCCAGTAGTTGTAAGGAATAGGGGTTAATGAAGAGGGGTATGCTGGTTATAATTCTTTGTGTTGAAGACGAGAGTTAACTCTGGCTTGGAAAGGTTTTGCCCCTTTTTTCTTGTAACCCTCTTTCGTAGTGATGCAGTAAACAGTAATACACATTCACAATTTTGGATAAACTTTGTTCTATCATATTCACGAGTGCCTTGTTACTTTAAAAGCATTATATTTAATGACATGCCTTAGGGGGCTTACATGAAAAGTCTAATAGAAGCACAGTATGTATTTGAAAGGGAACCTATTCGAACTGTTATTATAATTACGCTTTTGATACATTATACATATGACTTGTCAAACTAATATTGTAACCATGCTTTTAATGCCTTGTTGCTTTAAAAGCATTATTTAATGCCTTGTCTTAGATAACATACATGAATAGTAGTTCAGTCAAATAAAAGCACAATATGTTTTTGAAAATTGAAACTCAATTTGCTACATACATTATACATATGACCTGTTGAGCTAATATTGTAATTATGCTTAAATCTTTTAGTTTTTTTTTCATGTATTGGTATGGAAACAAGTTTTTATTTTTTTATGTCTCATGTGGGTGAAACAACTCGTGCAGATATGGCCTCCCAAAAGCGTGAAAGATTCGGGATCTCGTCTTCATTCCAAGTTGAAGGAAGCTATCTTGCAGGTAACTTATGAGACTGGTACTATTTGGCGGGCTCTCCTTTTTTACTAAATTTTTTTCCAGATTATAATAGTTTATATTTCTTGATATACAAAAACCAGAAGAAACTTATCATACACTAGTGTTTAACATATTTAATTTTTCAGAAAAATATTTCAGACTCACTATTATGGAATATAGGTTTGAAACGATTGGGACTTCAATGATTTTTACTGGAAGAATGTTTATAATTGTAGAATTCCATAATGTCTCTGGTCTTTGTCACTTGTTAGTCTTATTGATTCTTAGCGAAATAATATAATATGGGATGTCAACATTCTTCACTGTCAGGACTTACTGAACCTATTACATGAATTTATGTTACGTGCAAATGCATGTACTATTAGTATAGTCCTCTTTCCCACACCTATCGCACTTTAGTTCAGTAACTTAATGATTTCTGCGGATATTCAGTGTTTATGAATGCATCCATCTGGAAAAACTCATTTTTGGCATCGCACCTGATTTATTTATTAAATGGCGAGTGCTCAATATTTGTGATGCACCACGGATCTATTATTATAGCGGGAGATTGCTCTGGATCTGTTGCCTTTTTTATTACAAAAATGCATATCTGATTTCTTTTGTGTTACTTTCCTATGCACCACAATTTTTTTCCTCTTCTTTTTTCTTCTCATTATATAATTTTTTCACAAGTTTTTACCTACTTTTGTGTAGACTGGCATGGAAAAGAATATCTTTGGAAATCATCCAGTTTCGTTGTCAGTGACAGAATCACGTAGTCCTCCGCCTGCTTTTTCTTCTGATCCATTGATCAGTAGGGAAAATCTTGGAAAGTCAGTGTCAGCAGATGGATCAGAACTTTCTAAACTTTCAGTTACAGATATTGTGGAGATAGATGGTGCTAATTCAGGAGGAAATTTCATGAAAAGCTCAAGTCCAGTTGGTGTAAGAGGATATCTTTAAGTGTGCTTATTCTGTGTTTGTATCTATCTTCCATTATAACGAGTAGACCTATTTTTTTTTTGTTTTATTCCAATGTGAATTGTAACTCTGTTGTGCATTTGGTATTTTATCTTACATAATTTTGTTTTTATTGCAAATAATTTAGCCTGGTGCTACCACAAGGAAGGGATCAATCCATGTTGACCGACAAAACTCTGAAATCTCATACTATGCTGATGATGAAGATGCAAATCGCAAAAAGTATACAAAAAGAGGTGATATTAGCGTTTTTGATTGAATTTTGAATATTTTAATTTGCTTGTTTAATATTTGACATGTCATCTGCTGTTCATGCTGGCTTTCTTTGGTCTTTTGTGCTGAACTTGTCTGGTTCAATTTATTAATTCGAATTTTCCTCTTTGTAAGTGTAGGTCCGTTCCACCACAAGTTTCTTAGAGCATTGCTTCCTTTCTGGTCCAGTGCTTTGCCTACTCTTCCAGTGACTGCACCTGCAAGGAAAGATGGATCAAATGCGGCCGAAACCTCAGAAGTTCGTACACGACATCAAAAGTCATCAAGGATGGATCCCAGAAAAATTCTTCTATTGATTGCAATCATGTAGAGCTCTTTCCTCTTCCTGTATAATACACATAATGATAAATAGGAGAAAATATGAAAAATCACGAATCTAAAATTTGTGCAATTAAAATTATGTTTGAGTGACTTTTAAACCCTCGTGAGGAATAATGTTAAGGGTGAAGTGGGGAACTACTGGTTAAGTGAGCTGGCATTTTATTGCATGTGTAGTATATATCCCATGGTTAAAGGAGCTTGTAGGTTGTATTGATGCAAATTGACACTTATAAGTTTCATCATATTCACTTCTTGCTCTCAGAAAAAAGAAAAGAAAAGAAAAAGAGCTATGATAACTCAAACATTGATGCTTTAGTTTCACTACTGTCTGTTCCAATTATGTAGTCTACTGCTAGTTTTTAACTGATGAAGTCCTTATTTATTATCCATTTGCAGGGCGTGCATGGCAACTATGGGTATATTGTATTACAGACTAGTACAACGGGGTCCTGGGGATGAGCTTCTTAATAATGATGAATTGCATGGAGTGCCCTAATTCTCACAAGGTATTTGGCGGCTCCATTTTTGATATTGCTTGTTACTGGTACTTCAACTGCTTGCTTATCTGTTTGGTTTCTTTATTTGGAATAGAGTCGCTGTTTTGGGCAAACATACAAGTAGCTGGTTGATAACTTGTTATTTGAATACCTATGTCAGTGACGTGATACATGCCATCCATATTTGCTCTTTGCCCTCAGTTTTGGTGTCCATTTGAAATGTAATTGCAGATTCAGATTTATATGTTGTTCACTTATTTGGATTATGTTGTAATTATCTGGAATATTACAAACCTCGGAGCTCAATTTGTCTCGACGGTTTCAAATATAACTTGCAATTGCATGTTATTAGTCAGCTCCACATTTACTACCTGTGGTTGTTTCATACATAACAAGTTCATAGAAGTTATGTTTTTTCTTCTTCTTTCCTTTTTCAAATGTTAGTATATTAATTGTTATGTTAGTATTTTTACCCTCACTAGGGTTTAAACCCCAGTTCTGCAACTCCTTTAACTCTCACCTCAGATAAGTTGAGCGACCTAAACCCCTCTTTATGAGGTAAGCACCATCTTTGGTAGAGGTGTGTAATAAAGGACATTAGACTTAGTATTGACATCCTTAACGCTCTGGTTTAGGATAGGAGTAGGACTTCTCTTGAAGCAGTATTTAAGTTCCTTCGGGAAAAAGAGAAGCAAATGTTTGGTAGGACGTTTCATTTGAGCCTGCAAATCATAGGCAGGCAGCAATTAAGATAATATAAACTAGAATATTGTGAAGTTGACATTTGGGTGCTCCTTACATGTTTTTTTTTTGTTTTAATTTATTTATTTTTCACACATCAAAGACCTTCCAACATCTTAATGCCCCTACTTAGGTCACAAGCTTGCGTCACCAAGCTCGGCGGGTGCTCCTTACATGTTGTTTATATAGTAAATAAACATGAGTGTTATTCCGCATAAAAATGTGATAGGATTATAAGTTATAACAATATATAAACGGGACTGTTTTTTTGGAAGGAAAATAAACAGGACTGTTATTCCCTATGAAAGTGTTAACAGTATATTTTATGGAATGACATCTGTATAACCATTTTTGGGACAAAAACAATAGAGAGAAGGAAATGGGAGAGAGTAAGAGCGCAACGTGATTATGAGAGAGTTGTTCTAAAAGTTGTCAACAAATAGTTGTAGAAATATTATTTATCTTATATTCTAGACCTTTTAGGCATACACCCCTATCTCTTGGCCAAACCCAACATGCTTCATATTTTTGACAAAACAACTCTGTTTAATCCTTGTGAATTGGTTGGATCCATTTACAGAGGCAAGCTCATCCCACGATTATTTTCTTTTTAATCAATCATCGATTTAGTCTTTAAACTACCACTTTCTATTCAATTTAGTCCTTAACCTATAGAAATATAAATTATAATTTTTTGTATTAAAAAAACGAAGAAATAATAAATATAATAAGTAGTCTCTAAAAGATGGGTGTTTCTTTATAAGCCCCAAAAAAATCTTTTATGCCCCCTGAATTTCCCAATTTGCCCTTAATTCAAGAGTTCTGTATGTATCTACCAGATATGTACCGTATGTATGTGCAGGATTTGTTTTTATAAGTTCATTGTCTTGTTTCTTCTTCCCTTCTGTGAGTTCAAAATCGACCCATTCCTTCTCCATACCATTTTTCACTCAATTTTATATTCCTTCTATACGCATCAAATGATTTCTCCGAATCAACCCATAGCTGAATCTTGTTCCTAAAATTTGTTCTCGTAAGAGTTTCTTTAGGGTTATCTCCAAAGTTAAGGTAAAATCTCCACCTAATTTTTTAGACTCAATTTCTAGTTATATAACTATTGATGGACAATATTATAGCTACAATTGTTCTGAATTTGATACTCAGTTTCTAAACTACTTGATGCTTCACGTGTATAATATTAATCCCATTTGTGTTTGGTCTAGACCTTAAATAAGAAGCTGTAGAAATTGCTTTCAAAATTAATCCCACGCACTCAAAGCAAGCAATTTCCATTACTCATGTGTTCATGTCAAAAGAATGAAAATTATGTAGACTTTCATTGTGATAGGAAGAAATATGATATACATTGATTGCAACTGAGTGAAGTTAACACGGTTTGTTGGTATGATTCTTATGGAAAATTGCAAAGTTTAGAATAAAATTTAAGTGGAGTGCAAAAGAGGAAATAAGAGAACCAAAATTGTGTTTTGTCTTATATAAATGTCGTGTCTTATATAATAACTGCGGCAAAACACCGCAATTTCTGTAACATGCCGTTCTGAATTTATATCCCTAACGAATCCGGATTATATCTACCGGATCATGTAATTGAGTATCCCGTAGTTATCTTCCTAACTGGTTCGGTATATATCTACCATATGTTGTATAAAAGGACAAATTCGATATTTTAGGGGGCCTTTGGAGATTTTAGGGGGGCTTAAAAAGCAATGTTCCTAAAAGATTTGGAGAGAGATAGGAGACAAGCCTTATAAAGGTATGTAGAAGCAACTTAGAGTATATAGAGTGTAATTTTAACAAAATCTAAAGTATTTTTATTATATAGGTAAAAATTAGTGATCATATCATACCACAAGTTACACAGTTTAAATAAGGTTTATACGGAGAAATATATATATGTAAATCATCAAATTCAAGCTGAATGGTTGAAATGGTAAAGAGTCTCAAATGCCTTATGTGATGCGAAAGATAACTCAAGTTGAAAGATTGTTTTTTATGAGACAACTTTAAGAGCGACGATGTTGTATGAAACAGTGTGTTCGACGGTGAACATTATAGCATAATTTGATCCATGTAGCTAACCTCACTTAGATGGATAAGACTTGGTTGTTGTTTTTGTAGTTTCTAAAAGATTTGAAATCCATCAATTTAGTCTCTAAACTTAGGATAATTTATATATTTAGAAACTATTAATTATATTTATATAATTTAGAGAGTAACTTAAAAAGAGAATGATTATTTATTAACTAAATTGATGATTTATTCCTTTTTCGTTCATTTACCTGCAAAACTCAAATTTGGGACATTGCTTAATAGAACCAAGCTTCTCCCCACTTTGACCAACAGTTGTAAGTAGTTGTCATTTTTCTTTGGATCTTAGCTTTCAAAACCCAAATCCAATCATATAATCCTTTGATGTATGAACACCGTTAATTTGGATGATAAAAATACTAATAATGAATGATTTAGGCTGCTGTTACATCACTATTATAACAGTAGCATCATAATTCTCAAACAACAGGCTAAGAAAGTATAACAATTTGTCTCCATTAAGATAAGAATAAAATGTAAACTGGAATGAATGCGCATGCAAAAGAGTTGAAGGAAATTTTCAGTGTTTCTTTTCTCCTAAAAGTCAAATTTATCGTAAAAGAATATGGCCACTTATCCAACCTTACTACCTCTTCAGAGGTCAGATTATAAAAGAATATGAAAAATCTCAAATCGACATACTGTTGATATATAAAATATATGCTTGTTTATTTGACCATCGGTATCATGTTTTGGTTTCATACATAAAAACTTCTTTAATTAGCTTAACATCTGAAAAATTGTGTACTCAAAGTTCAAACAAATACATATACTAACTTGTACTTTAACCTGTACTAATTTAAATGCCTTTAAAAATTGCGAGAAGAAGTTGGCAAGTCAAATTATAATAATCAATTAGTTTACATTTCTTGAAATGAAATTAAGAAAGAAAGGAGATCATCAAATTCAACCCAATATTAAAATGGACATTCGGTTTGAACTTCCCTTTTTGACTTCGTGTGGATTTAATGTATAGTTCAAATCATCCAATACTGGAAGAGTTAAATGGTTGACAAATAGAATGTCAATCCTTTAAAAAACAATCAAAAAGAGTTTCAAGTTAATGAAGTCAGACATATATCAAATTAATATAATAACTTTGAAAAGAAAGAAGAAGCAAAATTAATAGTATAATAATTGCAACCCATTTGAGTTGATCCACTAATATTGAATTGAAAAGTATTAGGTTCGAATTCCACTGATGTCAATTTTTAAGGGTCAAGTCCATACAGAGTTATGCGCTGACTCTGACTTTAAACAAGGCCACATCTTTGACCACTCTGATTAGTCGGTCCTTAGATTAGATGCCAAATTTTTAAAAAATTATAATAATTACTGCCTTCGTTGACTTGCATTGCCTTCGGTTAGGAGGTTTTTCTTGTTCCAGTTGATGGACCAACCACCCTTAACAACCCAACAGAAGAAGACAAGAAAAGAACATAGCATAAGTGGTGTTAGTTCCTTCTTCCTTCTATCAGCTCTAACTAATAAGGCAATTTGTACTTGACTATTTTTATCTGTTTTTGTGTAGCATCTCTCTCTATCTCTCTCTCAACCCAAATTAACAACAATATGACATGAACGTCTTCAACTTTTACCAAGAAAAATACACACAGACTTTATTTAGTAAAAAAAACCATAAAACAAATAAGGGAGGATAACTATAAGCTAGATGGTAATAGATAAGTTAGCCGATTAAATTTGAAGTGTTTAATAACCTTAATAGTTGAACTAACTTATAAATATGAAATGAAATTAAAATATTTTTAAAAAATAAATTAAGATAATGAGATGAAAAGTGAGAGAAAATGTATACAATAAGTTATAATTAAGTTCAATTGCTTCTTAAAGTAGCATCTCAATAAACATTATAAACTTGTGAAAAACATTATAGGCTTGCGAGAAAAAACTCTTACCAAATAATTCTATTTTGATCCTATGAGCGCGTTGTAAGCTAGTAGTTTGGCCTTGCAAACAAACTCAAACTTCACCATAGAATTCATAAGCAAAACTTTAAAATACAACACAATTTCACTTGATTAAATAGATAATGAAAATTTCACACACCCAACCCACAAAGAACTAAAAAATGAATGATGATCTTTTTTATTTTTAAATTAAATTGTAGTTGAAATATTGGATTTAATTTTGGAATGCTGCATGATTCAATAACCCCAAACATAAATCTTAGCACTACTAATAAAAAGTGCAATCAACTTAGCTAGATCTATAGGAAGAGGGGACCCCCACAATATGGCGAATCAATGTTCAAATTTTGGTTAAGAGCAGGGGTGGAGCAGCTCATGGGCTGAGGTGGGCCATGACCCACCCCAAAAAAACATTATTTATAGGTATATACTCATATTATAGCAAACAGTTATATTATATATATTAGTTTGTGCAAATCAGCACCAATATTGTCGTTCAATTCAGTGGTTGCTAAGGCCTTTTTTATGCATAAGGTTGTAGGATCGATTCCTGCTGAAGATATTTTTATTTTTGATTCCTGCCAAAGATCTTTTTGATTCTTTTTTTTTTTTTTATTAAAAAATGTTATTAATCGGCAACGATGAATTAATGAAGTCACTTTTAAACACAACTTTTATAGAGGATTGTCAAAACAATACATTTTATAGAGGAATTAATAAAACACAACTTTTTTCAGTTTAAAACAACTTTATATGTGTAATATAATAAAACACATATAATATAATATAAATGTTAAAATGTCCTTATATAATGTTTATATCATACAAATAGTTAATTTTGTTCTTTAAAAAAATAGTTAATTTTGTAAATACTATATTCTTTTTTTTTTGACAAGGTAAATACTATATTCTTTGTTAAATTAAAATATATTTCACTATTTTACTTTTTTTGGAAATTTTTTACTATCTTACTTAATTATCAATATGATTTATCATGCAATGATTTTACTGATTTTAGTGTATGTCATGAGTTTTTTCTTCAATAAAAAATAATACTTGATCATCCAGTTCAATCCGATTTAATATCTATATACATTATTTTATAAAAGTTGAGTTACATAGAGGAGTTGTTGAGTTATTCATCTAAATCATGTGGTTTAATTGATAACTTAGTTGTTTGATCAAAGACCTAGTACATTGACTGAGTTGAAAACTAGTCTGATTTTTAACGTACTAAACAAATTGACCACCAACAAATTGCCTTCTAAAAAAATAAAATCTAGCTCCACCACTCTTGACGGCCCACCCTGATATTTTATTCTCGCTCCACCACCGGTTAAGAGATATTCATATTTAATCGCTAACACGTTTCCATTATGATTAATTTTAGTGGAGGGAAAACTATAGTACTCACGTGTCTTAAATAGAATGACTTCTAGCAATTTTTGTAAAGAAAAGTATTATTAATAAGGGAGCTTCTACGGTGCAGTTATGAAACTGACTTTTTTGAAAAAGTTAATTTTGATCTTAATGTTTGATTCATTTTTAAATTGTTGATTACTAATTAATGATCAATAATAATTCATCTAGTAACCCATTTGGGGTTGGCCTAGTGGTTGGCTTGGGATCTTGGAGTTTGCTCCTCCAAAGGTCTCAGGTTCGATTCCCTCTGGTGCCAATTTCGGTGGGCTAAGTCCATACAGAGCTTGCTCTGGCTTTAAATGGGGCCCGCAAGTGGGTGGTGAGATTGGTCCCCTCGGATTAGTCGGTTCTTAGATCGGATACTGAGTTTTAAAAAAAACTTTTGTTATGTTATTATTTTCTTTGTCGAAATTTAAACTTTAGATATTTAACTCCTCAAGTCGTGTAATTCTTTGTCAATCTATATCCCATTTCATGAGTGCCGCATAGAGATAACGATGGAGCACTCCTCATTGTCACATACTTCCTCCGGTCACTATTATAAACAAAAGTTTTTATTTTAGATTCATTCGATTAATGGTGTATATGATCTTTATTATAGACTATATACATCATTTAATGAATAAATCTAAAATGTTGATTTTTATTTATAATAGTGACCGGAGGGTGTACATCTCTTAAGTTTTGCAATAGACAGTGGACATTAATGAGTTTGGCAAAGACTATCGCTGTTTGTCAATTGTTACATTAAAAAAAAAAAGATAAAATTGAACCCTAGTTTGAATTTGATTTTTGAGTTTACTAGTATTGGTGTGTTATTTAAGGTATTCGAAATTTCTTTTTCAAGTATGATATTGGATAAAATGAATGATTTTGTACAACCATTTTGTGATAGTTATCAGAAAAACTCATTTTTTTTATACTCTATTATTCTTAAATTTTCGTGCCTAATTTTTTATATATTTTTTACTGTCTAATAAATTGTTCCAAAAATTGTTGTTCAAATATCTTAACTCATTTCATAAATACCAAACAACACAAAAAATGTAAAATGATTATATATAATATATATTTCAATGTAATATTATAATTATCATTTTAAATATTATATATAATATATTAATATATGAAATTACTGTATAAAGTATATAGATTTAGGGAAAGGTGTTAAATATACCCTAATATTTATCAAGAGTTATGTTTCATGGACATCCCTATCTGACATCAAACCGTTCTACATCCCTTAGCTGGCAAAGTTATTTTGACTGAAAAGTCAAAATAATAATAAAACAAACAAATAAAAGTAAAATTAAAAAATCACCCTCTCTCCTCTTACCTTCCTCTCTGCTCTATGACCCTTTGTTCCTCTTCCTTTTCCTTGTCGCAAATTTCGCATGTTGAAGAAGAAATTTCTGATTAAGTTTTCGTATTATCACTACTCTTGAAGTCCATGTTCCAAGGTATGATCTACTATTCACCTAACTCAATGTACCAAGAAGTAATTGGATTATCTTTTGTACCCCTACTAGAAAGAATGTGCATTTTGAACACTAAAATCTGCTTTAGACAGAAGATTTGTAACATGAATTGATGGTACACATTTTGTTGATAACTCAATATGGTCTCATTCACTTGCAAGCTTATAGCTCAAAGTTGAAAAATGGATGGGCTCGTTTGTTGAGGATTAAAATAAAAGTGATTTTGACATAAAATAATTTAGAGATTATATTTAGAGATTTTATAAAAATCAGAATCTATTTTGCGTTTGTTTACCGAAATAAAAATCACTTTTTTTAAACAAATAATCTAGTTTGTTTTGATACAACTATATAAAAGGGATTTTTTGTTACAAAGTTAGTTCAATCTTTTAAAAAATATTTTCTCTCTCCTCTAAAAAAAATCTATTTTTTGAGAAGCTGCTCTTAACAAATGGATGCAAAACTCTTAAAAGTGATTATTTGTTTAAAATAAGTGATTTTTTCTTAAAAAAACTATAACAAACGGGCTCATAATGACAGTCCAAAATAACAACTTTCTTTAAAAAATAACAACTTTTGTACCCCTACTCGGTATGTTTCAAAGAAAATAACATTTTCCTTAAAAAAACATAGAAAATGGAATTATACGAGCCTAGGTAGTAAATTGTGGGAGTGCATATAGCAAGTTTCTTGTATTCGCTTGAAAAAGCCCAATTTGTTTATCGCATAAATCTAAGTTAAAATAGCTAACAGTGCACCTCATCAAAATTATTCCTTTGAACACAGTGAAGTAAAACGACGAAGCGTTCTTCGTTTTGTTCTTCGCTTCGAACCTTCTTCACTCTTCAAACGTGTAAGTTTTATATAACACCGATTTTACCTTCACTTTCATTTTAACTTCTTTGTTGCTATTGTTGTTGAAACAATTTTAGGGTTTTGCTGATTTTGTTGTTTCATTTTTGAATTTGAGTTAATTGAACTAAATGTTAGGTTTTTTTGCTTTGGGTTTATTGATTTGTGTGATTTTTCTAGCTCAGCTTTAAATTGAACTATGCTTTTGAAAATGATCTTAGAGTTAAGTTCATTGCGTTGATTGAATTTATTGTTAGTTTTGTTTTTTTTAGATTTCTTTTCATAAAAATGTAATTTTTTGTTGCGGGGTTATTTATTTGTGTGATTTTTGAAGAATAGTTTAAGATTGAACTATACTATAGAAAGTGTTGTATATTTGAAGTTGAATTGGTGCTTGTTTGTTTCTGAAATGGTAGCTAGTAAAACCCTTACTTTTTTTTGTTACTAGGCGCCTGTTTGGATAAACAACTTATTTGCAGTTTATAACACAAGTGCTTATCATGATAAGCGATTACGTATAAGCTTGCATAAGCTATTTTTGTAGCAACAACAAGAACCAAACCTTATCCCACTAAGTGGGGTCGGCTACAAGCTATTTTTCTTGCAAAAGATGAAATAACATTAAATTATTTTGATATATGTTATATGTTGTTTTTATAAGCTAAAGTGGAGAACTTATGAACTTATGAAAGTAAGTTGAAAAAAGCTTATGCAAATTGTCATAAGCTATTTTCATAAGTTTTCCCAAACATTCACACAAAACTTATGCAGTAGATAAGATCAAGTAAGCCAGTCTAGACAGACCATATATCAAATTCGTAGGGTCCCTCCAAATAGAAAGGGACTCGGTGATTCGTTGGATCTAAGGTGAATTTTTTTTTTTTTTTTTCAAGTAGCCTAGTGGCTAGAGCTCACACAATTTAATGTGGAGAAGTGGGGTGTCCGGGGTTCGAACTCCAGCCCCTGCATATAACATGCAATATCCCTACCAACTGAGCTAAGGTGAATTTTAGTTGATAAGCAGTAAGAACAAGTTATCGAGAATGTGTTGTTAACATTCTCTGTTTATCTTTAGGAGCTTCTTTAGAAAGGTTTTTGAAAGAATAAGAAAAAAACAATCAGGAGAGTAGCTATCTGGTTGTTGTCGTGCTAATTGATCACAGTTTCTTGGTGAAAAGTTGTGGTTGCTGTTATGTGATTGTGTTTGGTATACAGTAGCAAGAATTTATTTTGATTGAAATGATTTCGCGATAGAATTGATTTTAGTTAAAAGTGGGTCCATGATAAAATTGTTATGTTTTGGATATGTTCCCTGGCACCTGCTATAGAGGGAAAGTGTAATGACACTAAAATGATAACAAAATTTGTTACTGTTTTATTGAATCATCAACAATGATGAATGACCAACTCCTAGTGTATTAATTAGGAAGAATAGAAACCAAATACAACGTAGGGACTGTAGAAGTGGGAGATAAGATGCTAGGTAGAAGAATAAGCAGGGGAAAGAAGAATCCAGATCTAGAGGGAGGAGGTTTACCTCACACATATTCCACACACTTCTTCCGTACACACATTTGGCTATATAGTCTCAAACTCATTCGCTGACGTGCACCTCTCCTCACAGCCCTTGCGTGTATTGTAAAATAGTTTTATTGTATATGTAAACTGAAAATAAATGTTTTTCTGTGTCTAGAATAGTACCAACTTGCTGACTTGGGTTTTTTAACTGATATCATAACAAAGGGCTTTAAGTTTACATGTGTGTCATATATCCATGCCTAGCTGGATTTTTAAAGGTTAGGGTTGTGCTTAATTACCAACTTCTTTAGCTGCATAGCAAAGTAGCTATATAATGCTCCTTGATGAATTCATCTAGCGGGATGAAATATTAACCATAGAAGCTACCAACTACTATTGTATAAGATGTCATGTTCACTGTTGTAACCTCTTTATTACCCATATTCAGTCACGAAATAAGGCCTGGTTGCTTGTGTTTTTAAAAAATAATGTTAAAAATTATTATAATAAAAATGTAGGTTTTCTACTAACAAAATGGCAAAACTTCGAATGAGTTTGTTTTAGTGCTTTTCTCATAAGCCAAGTATAACAGGTTCACAAAAAAAAAGTTCAAATGGTAAGCTATATGACAAAATTTCTTTTTGTTATCTTAAACAAATGGACTCAATTTAGGAATCAAAAATCACTTTTCTGACTTGTTCCAAATTGTGTTCACCGTAATATAGTTCATATTGATCTTATTGTTTTAATATTCCTAGAATTATCTAATGTATGAGTTTTACAAGGTTATGAAGATTTTCATTGCATTCGCTTAGCCGAAAGGAAGCACAAATGTTAGTAATCAAAGGATGTGAGGGATAGAGGTCATAGGGTAAGGGCAATTAGAGATCATAGCCATGATGTAGTATTTTGTATTGATTAAAAGATATGAAATTATACACTCCTACTTAAATATAAGCAACAAAATGCATGAATTTGTTGGACTCAATATAGGCAAATGTCAATTGATCTATTATTTCAAAAATACCCTTAAATTAATTCCTTAATGTTATAAACAGATGACTATTTATAATTAGGGGTAGGTTTGTAAATGTATGTCTTTTTTACATGAAAGTACTTTTGCTTATAATTGAGTCCGAAGTGAGTACATGATTCCCTTATTATATAATTCTAATGCATCAAATCTGTGACAAACTCTCAATAGAATTGTAACTACTAACTTCTTCACTCAAATTTCTATTAAACTTTGAAACAGTAGCCGCATCTTATTGAACCCTGTTGTGTTTGAAAGTACACAGACATCTAGTCGTAATTTATGATTTGTTTATTCAACGTTTTTGAATTTTTATACTAATACAGATGAGAATACCGAAATATTAGATGCACAATAACATTTTATTATGTCTAAAATAACTGATGCTAACTTTTAAAATGCCATATTATAGCTGTGGCATGTCCTAAATATTTTTTGAATTAGTTTATCAATGCGTCCGTGTCCTTTTTGCACCCATGTCACACGTTGGATACCTGCTTTCAAGGTGTCTGGGCACTGCACTGCACTGCACTCCACTATTAACTATTAACTATTATGATCACGATGATATTAACTTGAAAGTAATTTTGAGATTACTAAATGATCATAATGATATTAACGAGAAAGTATTTGATTTCATAATTTCTTTGGCTACCTTTTTTCATCAATATAAGAGCTAATGTTAATTTAGTCTAAAATCTGTTCAGCTCTTATGTGTCATTTACTTGTGTCTCTGTATGCTAGGTATTAAAATTGTATATTGGCTTTATTTGTTGTTTGTGCTGGTCTGTTGGAGAATGATGCATTTACCTTTAAATTTTTTGTCCTTGATGGTAATCTGATTATGATTGAAATGCAATTGCTGAATCTATAAACAGTAGACATTTTTCATTCTAAAGTATATTTTGAAGAACTCTTTCAGTCTGAGGTTCTTGTATAGAATTTTATATGGAATGTATAAAGTGTGAACTTTTACAATCTTCTTAGACTTCCTTTAATGTTATTTCTACGATTATGAATGTATATGTCATTGCATCTTTCTCTATACATCTCTTCGTAGAATGGATAATACTGTAAGCAATATTTTATCCTAGCATACTTTTGTTTATTCTTTTTATTACTCACCTTTCTTTCTTTACCTTGACGAGAGTTTATATTCATTTGTGTAGAATCATGGCTAGTAAGGCCGAAGATCGCAAAGAGCCAGTAAATGAACAAGCAGTTGCAAATATGTATGCAGCTATGAGGTCAGACCTCAACCAAATTTACACCAAAATAACGGAACTTGAAATGGAAGTCAGCGAGCACTCGTTGGTTCTTAATGCCATTCAGCCACTGGACCAATCTAGACGATGCTATCGAATGATCGGAGGGGTGCTTGTGGAAAGAACCATCAAAGAGGTCATGCCTGCTGTGCAGCGAAATAAAGAAGGACTTGAAGAGGTTGTTGCAAGGCTCAACGAGACATTGGAAAAGAAGAAAAGGGAAATTGCCGAGTTTGAGACTAAATATAAAATCCGGATGAGGAAGGCAGATGCTGAGGTGAACGATGAATCTGGTAAGAAGGAAGGTTCTGCACAAGGAGTACTTGTGGGCCCTGCGGGTGGTAGCGAATGACATTTCTAATCGTATCATGTTTCTTCAAACGAATGGCATGAAATTTTCTGCTCTCTTTTACAGTTATTGGTTGTGGCTGTATGATGAATGGTTTTTGTAGAGGTATTAGTCTAAAACTTGATATGATCTTCATTTTAATTGATTTCAGCTGAAGTAAACTTATCTTCAATGGTTCAAGATGCAAATATGCTGGTGTAGATTTTTGTATGCACTAGATCATAGAGTGATATTATCGGTATTAAATTGTGTTGAAGCATATTTTGTTATAGCAGTTTTTTGAAACAAAATGCTAAATTTGGAAGAATATTATGACATATTAAGAGTTTCATGTTAAAAATAGTTGGAAAAATTTAGTGTGTTGTGCAGGGGTGTATATCCATAAGTTGCAATGCTTATATTTATTGCTTAAATAGTTGGAGTTACTTGCAAACGTATGCATTTCAACCCTATTTTGTTCCACCCTTGATAGATATTATACTAGGAATTTCCAGGATTGTATCTACAAGGATAATGATAAGATATGGGTCCATTTGTTATAGATTTAAAATAAATTATCTTTCCTTTGTATTTCTAATTTTTTTTTTCTTTTCAAAATTTACTCAAAAATTATTTGTTCCAAGTCAAAATAGAGATTTTGACATTCACCAACTTAAATACTTTCTCCGTTCCAACTTATATGTCATTTTATGATCTCAATAAAATTTTATACTATTTTACCAATTTTGTCCTTTTAATTATTCCTATATATTCCTTTGTTTTACTAATGTTATTAAGCGATTATTTAACTCATTCAGTTTATTTGCTCACATACGGTGTACTTATAATGGATATTTATTCATTTTGTTAAATCAATGATAACCACTTTGGAAAATAACCACTTTGGAAACTACTTATAACTCATTAATACACTGGACTATGTATGTGACACTTTAATTGAATTTCTTAATTCATGTGCATTTGCTAAAATGACATAATTTGAGACAGAAGGAGTATTCATTTTTAAAGATTTTATGTAATAAAAATCACTTTTTTTTTCTCCGAAAAGACATCTTTTAAAAATGATTTTTGTGAGAAACTATTTCAAATAGCTTCTTATTTTAGAGATTTTTTTAAATTTTATTATCCAAAAAAATTATAATAAAATGACGAAATATTTAGAATGATATTTTAAGAGAAACTATTCAAATGAGTTTTTTATTTGAAACTTTCTTTAAATGAAATCTTTATTAAAGAGTTAAAGCAAAATGATATTACATTATTAAAATCTAACTTAAAAAAACTATAACTAACCATGCCATAAGAACAACTGAATTTATGCTTGCTCCAAATTCATCTTAAAAGGTTTGGTTTAAATGGAGTCAATCATATCTTCAAATGGTGGTACTGGGAATTCGTTTATGTTTCTTTTCTAGTCATTCCAAACCATTGATAGTTTTGTTGTCAATGTTAAATCCCATTAAATTTCAAAAAATATTTCATTCGTTTAAATCTCATTTTCTTTTACAAAGAGTAATTTGAGATTAAACTAAACAAGTAAGAAAATTAGATAAGTGGATTTGCACATCGTCATTGAATTAGCCTCTAAAAATAATAATATTTGATGGACACATTTGTTCTTCCATAAATTTCACCCAAATTTGAATGGTTAGTGTTTATTTTTTCTCGACGTAATTACATTATGTCACAATGTTCAAACAATGCAATTCCGCTGGAAGTATCTATTCTCGCTTGATGCTTGTTACAAAATCAGATTCCTACAAAAGACAATATGGTAAGCCAAGGAATTATTCAATCACATTTGAATGTTTATGTTACTAGCTGCGGTCTAGAGAAAAACATTGATCACCTGTTTTTGGGACGCAACTTTGTTGAGAGCATTTGCTTCTTAGTTAAGTAATGGCTGAGTATTGATTTGGTGAACGCTACATATGTTGCATTCTAGTGCGCTAGGAGGATTTAGAAAAACGAATAAATCTCTTCTTCACTTCATATTATTTAGCTTCCTTGTGGATGAGTAGGTTGGAAGGAAAAGAACTGCCGCCATTTTCGACACAAGGAGGAGTAATTTTTTCATATGTTTGATAGATTAAAGATGCTATCTTTTTGGTGGTTGAAAACTAAAAATCAAAGTTTAGCTTTTGTCTTAATCATTGGTGGGTTAATCCTATAATGGATTTGGGTTTAGCCACTTAGCATGTGTGCTTTGAAGGTTTTTTGCTGTTTGATGTGGTACTGTTTGTAACTTTTTGTACTCTCGAGTTCTATCCGTGCAATTATTAAGTTGGGCAGAACCCTTTGTGAGATTAATATATTCCATTTTCCCTAGTTAATTTTTTTTTTGTTTTTTTTCATTTTTTTTCTTTTGATTTAATCATTTACAAAATGTCAACGTCTTTTTTTTAAAGGATATAAAATTTCAACACTATTTTCTATTTTATTATAAGAAATCAAAAATAAAAAAATAAAAAAAAACTCATCAAACTCATAAGCAAACACAAATCTTCTTTATCCTACAAATCTAAAACGTCATATTTCATTGAAAACATCCCATAATGTCAAAGACCCAAAAATCGATTTTAATGTATAGCCTTAGTCATCTTTTTCATACTCATCAACAAAATCAGCCAAAAAAGAAACAACAATCATAACCAAATTGGTAACCAAACATACTAAACATAAGAAAAATTGAAGAAATTGTTAAAATCCTTTTAAGCTGCAGGACTGGTAGGTTGATTCAAGAGAGAGAAAATAAGAAGATGAAGTCTTTTAATGAAATTCTATATTTTTTAAAGGGTGCTACTAACCGGTGCCCCCAGGACACTGGTTAAGGAGCAATAAGTTGATCAGTTCTATTTATTTTATCTCAATTAATATGAGAAATAATAAACCAACTAATTAAAATTGTATTCAATACTCTCTTAAAGGCACAACTATTATATAATTTTGAGAGCTGACCAATTTATATCTTGTGAAATAGAAGCATAATATTTTTTGATTTCTTCTTGTGAATTTTCCTCACAACCAGGGAAAGAGCCACCACCCGGCTCGCCCAGGCACTCGCTCGGTGTAACGCCCTAATTTATTATTTAGTTATTTTATCGAGTTTAGTGTCATTACAAATAATTTATTTGAATAATTGCGATGTGTGATGTTTTGTGTTATGTGTTGGTGAATATTAGTAGCTTATTATAGTATTATTGGTGAAGGAATACAATTAAAATAGAATAATGAGGCAGTAAGGGCAAAATTGGAATAAGAGGGAATGTGTTAAGTTAGGAATAAGGATAGGTTAGGAAAAGAGAGTCAGACACGTAAAACAGTTTTTGGAGAAAACGTGAAAGTGAGAAGTCAGAGAAGAGAAGAGCATTGTGAGAAGGCAAGGGAAAGCTTAAAGAATTCAAAGTTCATCCAATCTAAGGTAAGGGTGGGACTATCATTCTCTAATTTTAGGTTCTATAATTCTGAAAGAGGTTTAACATGATTGTTGTTGTTAAATTTTGATGATTAGAGAAATTAGGGTTTGAATTGAAATTGATTGTAGAACATGTATATAATCCAATGAATTAGTGTAAAAATTCATGTTTAGGTTGTAGAATAATCCTAGGTAATGTTTCCTATCAAATTTGGGATTTGGGTGGATGAAATTCGGGTTTTTCGTGTGAAATGTCACTGTTTGAGCGTTTTTGCCAATAAGTGGTTATGTGAGGTTTTGGGAAAATGATTTTTGGGATGGTTGAAACTTTAATTTTTCTGTAGATTTTGATAGAGCTATGTGTCAGGAGCGTGTAGGCGAAAATGGCATCAGAATCCGATTAACGGTTTGAATTTTATGCGCGAAATGGTGAAAACAGAAAAACAAAGAAAAAGCTGCGCTGTCAGACGAGCATGGTCGTGCGTGCACACTCTGCCTTTTTTGGCACGGTCGTGCGTGTGCGCGGCACGGGCCGTGCGTGCTGTCAGGACTTCAGTTTCGCGTTTTTTGTGTTTTTTCACCCATTTCTGTTTTGAATTGGCCTTTGATGTAAACATGAAAGTTTTAGAGAATTGTGTTAACTTTCTAATGATTTTGGTTTGACTTGAAAATGTTTTGTGAATTTTGAGTTATGATGAAAACACTCCAAGTAGGTCTTGGAGAAATTTTAAGAAAACTTAGCATAACTATCTCCAAGTCGTCCCAAAACTTATGGTTTGCTTCTAAACTTAGAAACTTGAGTATTATGAGTTTAATTAAGGTATGAATGCTTGAGTTTCGTAATTATAAGTGTGCGAATGAAATCATTGTTTATTTGCAAAGAATAATGTTGTTAATTGTGAAAATATTGTTGATGGATGATTTATATATATAACCTTATGTGGATATATTTATATATTGTTGTTGATTATATTTCTAAGTGATGATTACGTTGAAGTTGTTGCCATTGTTGCATTAAGTCGTGTTAACGCCTTATTATTTATGCATGTCGTTGTTGTTGTTGTCGTTGTCGTTGTTGTCGTCAATGTCATTGAAGTTGTACGTTGTTGTTGAATATGTTGTTGAGTCCATGCATACTCATATAAAGTTGGGGGCTTATGCCCTGT
>Ga0228710_1003288_pt1 | contig 25780 bp, 8 predicted proteins | sample MedpolnodulmetaG_FD_177995 | JGI IMG/M metagenome (GOLD analysis project Ga0228710, IMG submission 177995) | Root nodule microbial communities from Medicago polymorpha collected in Santa Monica, California, United States - pink nodules | ecosystem: Host-associated > Plants > Roots > Nodule...
TTTACAATATATTTACAAAACTGCCACCTTATTTATATTTCACACCTTTTTTTTAATAAAATAGGTATAATACACATAATTCTTATGTCAATTTTGCACTAGTGTTTGCAACATATAATACTATCTATTACTACAAGAGTGTAATTAAGATGGCTTCCAAAACTTGTTCATCCCTTGCAATTTTCCTCACACTCAACCTTCTCTTCTTTTCACTTGTCTCTTCTTGTGGGACTTGCGGCTCCGGTCCAAACCCAAAGCCGAAGCCGAAGCAAAGGCCAAGTCCAAACCCTTCAGGTGGACCTAGCCCTTTCGGTGGTGGCTTGACCCCTTCTGGAGGCTATAGCCCTTCAGGAGGAGGCGGTGCCACTGGCTCCTGCCCACGTGATGCACTCAAACTAGGTGTATGTGCCAATGTACTAAATGGATTGTTGAATGTAACTTTGGGTAAGCCCCCAGTGACACCATGCTGCACACTCCTAAATGGCCTTGTTGATCTTGAAGCTGCCGTGTGTCTTTGTACTGCCCTTAGAGCTAACATTTTGGGGATCAATCTCAACCTTCCAATCTCACTTAGCTTGCTTCTCAACGTTTGCTCAAGGAAAGCACCACGTGATTTCCAATGCTCCTAAGTACTAACAAATCCATCAACATGCATGGATCATATCAACGTATTTACTTTAATTTGCTTATTTGTTTTTAATTTTCGTTGCTTTTCTCAATTATCCATTTGATCAAGATTTCTTCATTGTATACTTGCATGGAAGATTAACGTCGTTATTATTCCTTGGATTCAGTACTGTTTGTTAATTTTATCTGGTCAGATTGTCATGATAAATGTATTATTCCCGATGCAATTTGCTAGGGAAATTAAAGAAGATGAATAACTAATCCATCAACATTGCACATGATTTGTTCAAATTTTCCTCCAAAAGATTTGTTCAAATTTTCCTCATCTACAACTCTCATTAGATCATGCATAGTACGGCTAAAAGCTTCAAAACAAAATATGTGTATCATAGGCACCTCATCACATATAAATAGACTTGCTTCTCTAAGCAACTTGGCTCTCGGATCTTGTTATTTTACCCGAATATGGTACTATTTTGGAAGACCGTGGAGCTGTCTTTATTTTAAAAACTCTCACATTGAGATCACTAAAAGGGGGGATAAATGTGATTGATCACACCTCAACAGACCCGCATTCACATTAATGTACGCCATGACCCTCACTTCAATTTTAATTAACTCGGTGTTATATATATATATAGGGTTTTGCTAGAAGACATATTTTATGAATGTGTCTTTTACCAAGTTATTCTATATGAGCATTTGCTAAAAGACACCAACTAATTTTTATGAAGGTGTCTTTTGACAAACTTATAACTAAAAAGTGAAAATCACACCTTGAGGTGTAGGTTGTTAAAATGCACCTTCATGAGTGACTTCTAGCAAAACCTATATATATATATGAGATTTGCTAGAACAAACCTAGTAGTTTTTATAGAATACGATGTCTTAGATATATGTCACATGTTTATGAGCCTTTTGTTAGAATATCTCACTAACTATCTCCCAGTCATTATATAGGGATTGTCTAACGTGGATCCATGTCCAATATACTAGTTTTCATTTTTTTTAAACAAATTCTTCAAAAAAAATATTTTAACAAAATGTTATTTTTATTCTGTATTAATTTTATTTTTTATTAAATATGGTAATTGCCCACCTTTAGACGTTTTTTAAAGGTTCATATTACACCTCACTATTATTATTATTATTATTTAAAATTTATATTAGTTTTATTTGTTAATAAGAAGTTAAGATATCTTGTATAACAATACTTCACAAATGCATATTATTTCTACAAATACAAAAAATGTTCAAAGAATTACTTTTATTATTTCCACAAATGCATATCATCCTTAATTAGTTTTTCATCTTTATGTATAAAAATACTTCACTTTAGAAATCTCTATTCTAAGTCATCATCTTGCTTGTAGGTTAAATTCATGATACATGATTCAACATAGTAGAAAAGGGAGAGGAAAAAAACCCTTAATTTGTATCCTTTAAGTGAAAACTACACCCTCCACAAACCAGTGCTCCTCCTTTTCTCCTCCTCTAAATCCAAACCCTTACAGTTACGATCTGGACATTGTTAGTGGTGGTGCGACAAGTTATCTAATATCCGCATCACCATTCAACCCCAACTTGGTTGTCTCAAATAAGCCGACTTCGTCAATTTTCGTTTTTCTTTGTTTTGGTTTGGATCAACATTTGTTTCATATTGTTTTCGTCACTATTACCGAATTGGGGATTAGTTTCTTTGATGAATTCATTCTCGATCTCCTCCCTCGTTGTTGTGATCTCACATCCCCCGTCATGATAGGTGGTCTGGTATGTTATTGGTTTGGTTCCTTGAAGATATGTCGTGGTGTATGTGGGTCTTTGTCACCAGATCTAAATTGAAGTGCAACCTCTTTCACGGTGGTGGTGGCTCCTTATGTTCTTGGGTGGCTCTTTAATGTTCGTCACTTATGTTTTAATCGCGGACATTGTGCTGCAGGCCAGTGGCGGAGCCCTTCATGGGATGGGGGTGGGCCATGGCCCACCTGGACAAATTAAAAAAATTAATAATTATAGGTCTAATTTGCAAGATTTTAAACAATTTTGTGACGTTTTTTATTTTCGGAACATCCAAATCCTTGTAAATAGTGTAGTGGCCCACCTAGAAAAATAAAAATAAAATAAATATCATAGGTCCATTTTGTGAGATTTTTCAACAGTTTTAGATTTCGGCAGTTCCGAAAGTGGTTTAGGTGATTTTTGTCATGTCTATGCTTGACTTGTTAGCGGAGGTTTACAACCTTCTAATTTGTGGGGGTTTCAAACCTCCCTTATATTGTTTGTCAACTGAAAATTGTTCCAATTAACATTTGTATTTTAAATAAAAAAAGTTTCAAAATTTAGCAGCCCACCCAGACATTTTTTTCTGGCTCCGCCATTGCTGCAGGTTGTGTGTTTTTGCTTGCCAAATGTGTTTTGTTTCGTTCGTGTCTTTGTAGATTTGTTTATGAAATTTTTACTATTTTGTTCGATCAAAGATTGGGTGGCTAAGAACCGACAAAAGAAGTGATTGCATGACTTATAACATCTAATCAGTTACTATTTAGGAATTTGTGTTATTAATTAGTTTTTAGTGTATTTAGTCATTTTGAACTAGTAATACTTGTTGTGGTTGTTATATAGAACATGTGAAAGATTTGCTCTAGAGGTATAATAAGATACATCATGGAAAAGAAGTATGGCGAAGTTTGAAGATACAACACTATGAGGATACCAGAAGATGTATCATTATGGATCACCTAACTTGACGTACGATCGTACGAACTCATGGGGCCCCTTTCTATCGTTGCTTAAGGGTTAAGTTCTAGGGAATGGAGCTAATGATTGCAGTACGAGGAATAAAAGAATATGCTATGTACCGACAAGATAAGATAGTGACACCTCACATAGAAAATGACTAAAGGGTACAACTTGTAATAGTTGGACTTCTAATATAAAAGGACAACCACATGTTGATACCAAGGGTCCAAAATTTTCTTAGTTGAAATAAATGGCAAAGTTCCAACTAGGGTTAGCTAGCATCCACGAGAGTTCTCACTCCATCTCAACTTCTTCATAGATGAGTATGAGTGCTAGTTTTTAGCGTTTTTGTGTTAGGATTACTTGGGTGATGCTTATGCTCATCTCTTTCTTTGTTGGAGTGTAATCTTTTCATACTCGTATTTATCTATTAACCTAGATTTTTCATGATTTAGTTTATGTCTTATTTCAACTTCATCTCCGCGGCCAAGCTCATCATGAGCTAAGCCCCTTCTTGTGGTTTAGTTTATGTCTTTTTTCAACTTCATCTTTGTGGTTAAGCTCATCATGAGCTAAGCCCCTTCTTGTGGTTTAGAGATGATGAGGTTATGATATTAGTTGCTTAAGATTTAAAGAGGTATAACTTCAGGCTTATTTCAAACAAATTGTTTTAACGTCAATGTTTGAAAGTACAACTTGAACACTTTTATTTTTAATTCAAAATTCCTTGAGACTGAAAGGAGACGGGAATGAACATGTTTGTTTGATATGAGTTACGTCCCTAAGTACCGGGAGAAGACGGGAACAACAATGACTACTTAAACTTAAACTAGACCTCTGAAACACATAGAGATGTGACAAGATCTATCTATTATTCTTGTCATAGGCCACTACTCAGCCTCTCACATGATGGAGATATACTGATATCATAACCTAATAATGTTGCATGTTAAGCATTGTGACTGTACCTCAAAAGTTGTGTCTTCCCATGCTTAATATGACGACTGAGTTGAAATACCCCAAAGGCCACCAGGTTGTCAGGGAGCCTTAGAAAACTATATCTATGTATATCGTAGCTAAGCTCAGTAACAACTGATTCATTGTTTATACCATGCTTTTTATCCTTGAGAACTTCTACGTCTTTTTCACTACTTTCCTAAACTGTTATTGTCTTTAGTATTTACTTTTACTGTTGTGACACCAAATGATTTATTTTATTTTCTTGTAAACAAGTTTATCGTTGAAAAGTTATAGCATGTTATAGCGTCTCAATCTCTGTGGGTTCAATCTTTTATAATTTTACTTGAGACAATGTATACTTGTACTAGTAAGACTCCTAAAAATACATAATCTTATCATATCAGAGCTACCTGTGGTGTGAGACTTGTGGATCCCATCATAATTTTTTTAAGTTATTGTTGTGATTTTATTAGGTCTTCATTTCGTTTTTTCCTCCACTTTTCACTACTAAATATGTTTTTTTAAGCAACATCTGAAAATAAATCAAATACTTCATAGACACAAAAAAAATTAGTAAAAAAAAGACACCAAAACAAAATAAAATACTTTAGAAGTAGAGAACAATAACACCTGTGAAGAAGACTGAAATTTTAGCACCTAAGAATAATAACACCAAAAAAGTAAAAGTATATCAACATGTAATTAATTAAATTTTAAACTTTTGGAATGAATATTCTCCAATGTTAAACTCATAACAACAATAATACATGATACAAAATTAGTGTTAGACTTTTTGATATTAGTGAGACATATTATTAGGAACAAACGGCCCAAAAAAATATCACTAATTTCTTCGATAATAATTATTTTCACACATTATTAAGAACAACCAATTTTTTTTATAGGAAGGGTGTATATAGAAATCTTTGAGATATATGGGGGTATATATAGCAAATTGCGAAAGAAGGGCCAAAAACATTAACTGGCTTTAGCCTAGCCTTTCATCATGTCAATGTTTGAGGCTTTTCAGTGAGTATTGTTATATACACCCCAAAAAAATCAAATATTTCTATATACATCCCCACCATAAAAAAAATTGGGCCCCTATCGGCATGGGCCTTAGACCGTCACACCCCCAGTATGTGTATCCATTCACAAGTTATGCACCCTAACTGTTCTTTACAGATGTTCACTCTTCATCTTTTTTTTAGTAACTTAGTTTCACACCCGTACGCGGGTTCACTAGGTTGCGCTCACGATGAATGATTGTTTTTATGATACATTAGGGTTGATCCTCTAGATTTAATTTTTCACTCGGTATTTTCGTTTGGGTTGTAATTGAGTCAGGTTTAATATTTCACTCGGTCTTTATATGTTTTTGTTTTTATTTATTATAGTGTTTCTTTTGTCTAAAAAATACTTGTAAGTTAAAATAAATAAAAAATTTGAAAATGAAAAACTAAAAATATGGTTTTAAGACCATTTTATTGATGGATGTGGAAAAGTGGCGGTAGAGTACATTTTGGTGAAGCTAAATAAGCCCGTGACTCTCTGATTTGTTGGAACTTAAAAAAACAATAGTATAATGATATTTTTTAAGAAAAATAATAATATAATGATTGATCAGCTTCTTTTACTGTATTATCCAAGGTTCAAACGTCGACCACCATAAAAAAAAAAAGTTTAATTATTTAATTGGTTCTCTAACTTATTTGTTGTTTTTGATTTGGTCCTTTATCTTTAAAAAATTTCAATTTGGTCCCTCATGTACACATCGTGAAGTTAGTCCATATCAACTTTAACTCCAAATGTATTAGGTGGACCAATATTATAGGTGATCCACCATAACCTTATTAATTTTTTAATTCCAGCCCTTCGATCTATTTTTCAAAAAAGGAATGCTTAGAATATAGAGATCCATTGTATCTAAGGGTGCATCTCCAACATCTATTTTTTTTTTTATCTTCTTCATCATCTTCAACATATCCTTCATACACTTTCATCATATACCCTAGAAAAAAAATTCAGAAATTAAAACTGATATTTATACTCTATTAAAATCCATTTTCCTCATTCATTATCCATTAAATTCAGATTCAACCCAAAATTATCATTAAATTCCAGATTTTTTCTCAATTATCATTTGGTGACTGGATCATTTCCAATTGAATCTTCATGGAGGACCGACTAACCCACGTAACAACACCAACAATAGCAAAATCATAAATCGTCTCCTTCTTCTCTCTTTCATCCTTTGTCCTTGGAAATCAGAAATCAAAATTAGGGGAAAATATAAATCATCATCTTCTCCGATTTGAATTTCCCTAATTCTGGAAAATTAGGGTTCATTCTTCATCCTCCAAATTCAACTGAGTCTCAATTTCCACAACAAATCAACATTATCTGAATCAGAATTCGGAACCCATCATTCATAATTCGAAACCCAGAATTCGAAACCCGTCATTCAGGATTCGAATCAGCTAAGGTTCATGAACATTGGAAGCATTGGTGATGAATCTGTGAACTTTGGGTTGAATGAATTGAATCATTGAGAAATCAATATTTTCTGCAATTTCTGAGAAGTTTGGTGAATTCCATAACCGATTTTGGAAGCTCTTCGATTGAACTCGGATTGAATTTCAACGGCGGATCGAGGATTGTTGGATCTGGAAGAAGAAGGGGAATAGGAAGAAGGAGCGCTGGTGGTGGCTCCGTTTGGACTTGACCCAGATGAAACTGATTTCTTCAATCTCGCTACATGGTTGGGGATCTTCAGTTTCAAATTTGTTGATGTTGTTGTTCGTTGCTTCTCTATTTTGGTTTCACAATTTTTTTGGTTTTGATAAATTTAGAGATTTGATTTGGGTGAAGAGTGAGATGATGAAGTTTTATATTTCTGGATTTTTTTTTGGTATGTGATGAAGGTGTATGAAGGACATGTTAGAGGATGATGAAGAAGATGAAGAAAATGAAAAGAATTAGTAGTTGATGGTTCATTGTTAGATACAATGGACCTGCAATCAAGATGTTAAAATCACATCATACATGTTATACATTAAAAACACTAGCGGCTAGGACTAACTTCAAAAACAGAGGTGTACATGAAGGATCGAATTGAAAATTTTTAAAGATAAAGAACCAAATCGAAAACAACAAATACGTTAGAGGACAATTATGTAATTAAGCAAAAAAATATCATCATAAAATGATTTGCTATGACTTTTGATGTGATTTGCTAAGAGTTTCCATGTGATTCATGACCAGCCGTGGCCCAACCAAAACGCGTGGAAAACTTTAATTTGCTCTTAATCGTAAATTAGTAGACACGCAGGCTAATCTGGAATTGGCTATCTTAATAAGCTTTAATTATAGACTTGACCATGCAGGGATTAATGAAGCTTTTTCTATCATTAGCGTGAGATGTGCGTATAATTTAAGGACGTAGAATATAACAATTCAACCCAACAAATTGCGGTGAGTTGTTATGTAAGTATAATAACTAAATAACTAAATAACTAATTTGCCAAAAAAAAAAACTAAATAACTAAATTGGTTGCTGCGAGAGCAATAATACGTGAAAGTTGAGGTTCGAAACTTGTATTTCTCACTTTTCTACACATAGTGTACAATGCAACAATTAAATTATTTGACAAAAGAAAATAAGGAGGGTTTAATTTGGGCTTAAGTTGTTTAGCCTTCTACACTCGGCTCACTCTTAGGCCTAAACGACAACAAATTGGCGAGGTAAAACAATACAACTGTTTCTTTTCATACCCTCACATCTAAGACGTTAGAATCCAAACATGTAAAAAGAGAGTTTTTTGAAACTTTTTTTTTTACACATTTGTGTTCTAAAATCCAAACAAATAAAGGTCGTATGAGAAGTGCGGGGGTAGTAAAAGAAATTCATAAAATACTCCACAATTTTGAAATTATAAGAGTGTTAGGAACACTCTCTCTTTAGATTCTTTGACAAAAAAAATTACGTTGGGTTTTTTTTGGGTTTAAGTTGTTTAGACTTCTACACTCGACTCCTAGCGCTCCTAGGCCCAAATGACAACAAATTGGCGACGTAAAACAATATGACCATTTCTTTTTCTATCTCCACTTCTCATACATTAGAATCAAAACATGTAAAAAAGGAGTTTTTTGAAACTTTTTTTCTTTCACATTTGTGTTCTAAAATCCAAACAAATAAAGGTCGTCTGAGAAGTGTGGGGTAGGAAATGAATTTACAAAAGAGTTGTGTTATTTGAACAACCATTTTAACGATAACTTTTTTGACAACTATAAATTTACAAAGAAAAAGAAATATTGACACAAAAAACCAAAGCAATAGAGGAAGAAAGTAAAAACATAATGTGAGTATGAAATAGAAAGTTGTCACAAAAATTATCAAAAAATAGTTGTACACATATCATTTCTCTTCGCAAAATACTCCACAATGCTGAAATTAAAAGGGTGTTAGGAACACTCTTTCATTGAGTGAAACATATATGGATGCTACCACTTTATGTGAAATAATCTATTTCTAAAATGTGGGATCCATATTAACTACATCAAGAAAAATAGTGAGTCTCAGAACGGTAGTGTTATCAGTATTTCTCTTGAAATTATAATTCCACCTTTCCATATATATTGCTATTATAATAATAGCACATAGATGAGCTTATTTGCATTTTGTATTTTTAATCAAAGAGATAGTAGTATAGTTGATATTGATTACCTAAACCTTGTCTATCTTGAAAATACATGGTGAACAGTGTCAAGTGTATTTATGGTGAACAATAAAAAATAATTTGTCATTTTTTTTTTAACATAGAGAGGAATTTTGTAACACAAATTTTGAGTTGTGTCGTTAATCTATTTTACAATTTTTTTAAACATATACGTCATTAACCACTTTGACTGCTTTTTATTCTCTCAAGTGTTAATTTTAATGGCCTAGTTTTTCTTCTTAAAAAAGAAAACTACTTCGACTACTTCATTAAAAACAAAAGTGATTAACCGCATAATGTTGGTTTGATTGTCAAGTTTCTTAAATAAAGAAGGAGGTTAAAAAATACTAGCTATTGGAGAAGTTTAACACCGCTTAGTGTGGTGAAGCAAGGGGAAAACCAATGCTATATATTCGACTCTGGTTCTTTGTTTTTAGATGCACCAGTCAATAACACTTTTAGCTTATATCTGACTTAGTTTAAATATTTGTTTTACGAAAGCGTGGTTGTATTGGGACATGAGGAATGCTAGCGACACTCACTTTTGAACACTCTCTCTAACACTCACTCTTTTATTGGTTTAAATCATTGTGAGTGTACACTTTGGAAATAGAACTCACACAAAGTGGTGGGACATGCATGAATTTCATCCAATAAAAGAGTGAGTGTTAGAGAGAGTGTTCAAAAGAGAGTGTTGCTAGCATTCCTCATTGGGACATTGGGGCTAGAGTGAGAGAAGTCTATGTGTTGTAAGAATTTTCACATAGTAATAATTATCTATGCACATAATAATAGGCAAATTTTGTTCCTTTATGCAACTCTTGAGGCTCCTGTGTGTTAGGGTGTTATGGTCTGAATGTAATAATAGGCAATTCAATAACACGGAAAATTCAATTCATCAGTTGATTGAAAGGTTCAAATTCAATCTTATTGGTGGATGAAGGCGGCTAATGTTGTTTTTGTGTTAGGGGTTCATAGTTGGCTGACTTGCCCTCTCCTTTGTTTAGGTATAGGCTAGCTATCTTTTTGTTTTATTGGCCTCTTTTTTTCGTCTAAACATTTTGTGTAATTTTGCTCGTCTTCTTTTTGCACGCTTTGTGCGAAAGAAGCGAAGCTTTGGTGTTTATATATAAGTTTTTGCCTGTTAAATTTTTTTTTATCTATGCACATAGCAAAAAGCAGCTGAAAAAACACTTATCACCGTATAAATACAGTGGACAATAGCCTGTATTGTTGTCAAAATGGTCTGTTTCAATAGAATAGCTGTTTTTTAATATGCAACTTACATGATTATTGGTGTAAAAAAGGTACATTACTCACAAATTTTTATATTCTAAATAATTTTTTTTATTCTTATAAACTCCCATCTTACATGGTTTCAGAAATATTTTTCACTTACACTATATGATAATTTTGAAATAGGAAACCAATTGATGTCAGTCCCTATGGGCTATGTCACTTGCGCTCACAAACATCCAAAACCTAAACATAATTCTAGGGTTATCAATGCCAGCTAAAACTCACTCTTTCACATGTTGCTTCATTTGCTCAATTTCTCCTATATTACCATTTGAAATTTATAATCGACATATATTTTGTCGATTACTTCTTACACAACTCACCCCACATGGTATACTGCAAAAACCCCACCAGCACTATATAAACCCCTATTCGTCACAAGCATAACTCACACTCTCCTCTCTTAACCTCTAGTAGCTTACTAGTATTTGCAATATATAATACTAGCTATTACTACAAGAGAGTAACTAAGATGGCTTCCAAAACTTGTTCCTCCCTTGCTATTTTCCTCACAATCAACGTTCTCTTCTTTACACTTGTCTCTTCTTGTGGAACTTGCGGCTCAGGTCCAAACCCAAACCCTAAGCCAAAGCATAAGCCAAGCCCAAACCATTCTGGAGGCTCGAGCCATTCGGGTGGATCTAGCCCCTATGGTGGCTCGACCCCTTCCGGAGGCTCAAGCCCCTCAGGTGGCTCTAGCCCTTCAGGGGGAAGTGGCACCAGCTCGTGCCCACGTGATGCACTCAAACTAGGTGTATGTGCCAATGTACTAAATGGACTGTTGAATGTGACTTTGGGTCAGCCACCTGTGACCCCATGCTGCACCCTCCTAAATGGTCTTGTTGATCTTGAAGCTGCTGTGTGTCTTTGCACTGCCCTTAGAGCTAACATTTTGGGGATCAATCTCAACCTTCCCATCTCACTTAGCTTGCTTCTCAATGTTTGCTCAAGGCAAGCACCACGTGATTTCCAATGCTCCTAAGTACTAACTAATCCATCAACATGCATGGTGATCATATCAACGTATCTACTTTAATTTGCTTATTTGTTTTTAATTTTCGTTGCTTTTCTCAATTATCCATTTGATCAAGATTTCTTCATTGTATACTTGCATGGATGATTAACCTCTCGTTATTATTCCTTGGATTCAGTACTATTATCTGGTCAGATTGTCATGATAAATGTATTATTCCCGATGCAATTTGCTAGGGAAATTAAAGAAAGATGAATAACAAGTGTTATTTTTTATTCATTGAGTAATTATTTATTATATTTTTGCTTTGCTTTTTGGGTTTTTGGTCTGTTTAATTTCCATGCAGTGCCCGACATGAGAAAAACTAAATCTGGAAAAAATATATATAATACTGATGGGAAAAGCAAACAGACATGTAAACGCTGCAACGAGTCCGTGACTAATATGCAATTAAGCAGAAATTATATATAAAAAAAATACTACTATTATTATGCAATTAATTAAGCATTATTTTTATATTCTAAAAAACATGAAAAACACTCTGATTGATATTTATTAGAAAGTTAAAAATGCATTGAAGGGAGTAAAGGGGTCGTTCAATCTGTGTGCGAAACTAAACACAAGTTTTAGTTCACTGAAGGAAACAATTACAACACAAGTTTTAGTTCACATAGTGTAAATGGTTCTGCATTACCATATAGGCAATTTGTTTAGGATATTACATTTGTGAGTGCGAGTTTCTAGTGGGTCTTGACACTTCGTCTCCGAACAAAAAAATTCAAAATAAATCCCAATTAAACCACCAAATGCAGCAACCAACCAAAACAAGATATAATTATTTTGATCACCACAAATATTAAATAGAAATCAAAACTAGCTTTGCATAAGACCTAACTCAACTAAAAATGTCAATATTGCTATGTTAAACGTCTTCGGTCGGGTTTAAACTCGAAACCTCGTAGTTGTGTGTCTTTAGATTGTGTTTGCCAATTCTTCTACGGACAAAAAATAAAATAGAATCAAAACTAGCAAATTTAAGAACATCCTCCCATCGTCTTTAAATATAAGACCCATAAATTATAAGACCCGTAAATTAAATCACGAGAATTAAAAAAATGATAGTAGTATAAAATTTGTTAACAATTGATATTTAAAAAAAAAAAAACAATGTTACCCTTCAAGAGATATATCAATTAGATAATGTTTCCATCATAGTGTCCATGAGTGTCGGTTCAATGATAAAAATTTAACTTTGTAATATCGAGTGCATATTTCTTACGGGAGAATAGTAAAATTGTTATTACGGCCACCAATATTAATACAATTAAAAATTCTTAAACGATCTCATAAAAATGGGACAAAGAAATTTATTAATAAGATCTTATATTTAGAGCGAGAACGGTAATATTACGTTTCGTTAACCATAAATATGCTCAAAATAAACGCATGAAGTAAAGGGGGAGGAGATGATTCCTTTCTATTTTTTGTTCACCTCGGTTTTGGAATCTGTGTGGAATTATCATGTGTGATAAATATGGTATTTTACGCTGATTTTTCTACACATGTGGTGTTAAAGATGTTTTTAACACTAAATTCCATGATTTTACACTAGTGTCGCTATACCGGGTGTAAAAGGTAACCTCACGCTCACGTTTTCCTATATAATTGGTGTAAAAAGGTGTTTTTAAACACTATTTTTCCTTATTTTACTTTGTTTGTCGCCCAAAATAGGTGTAAAATGTATTTTTTTTTTAATTCTCTTTGTTCAACAATTCTCTCTAACACCTACTCTATCATTGAATGAAATTCATGCAGGTTTACCATTTTATGTAGGACTCATTTTCTAAGTGTGAGATCCACATTATTTTCATCAAATAAGAAAGCGAATATTAGAAAGACTGTTGGAAAGAAAGTGTTTTTAGCATTCCTCATAAAAAAATGAGTGTGGGTCACATAAAGAAGAGATCAAAGGAGAATAACGAAGGAGAGAAGCCACATAGAAATATTGTGGACAAATTGCAAAGGAGAAGACGTTACAAGAAATAGAAAAATGAAAGAAGAATGAAAGTTATTGAAAGTGGGACGACAAAGAGCCTGCATGAATTGTGATGATGACAATATACGATGAGTGCGAGCGAGTGAGGGTTAAAAGTTTATGCGTGTGAGCATGAGAGAGACTATGAGTACGAGAGTGAAAGAGGGATGAGAGTAAATAAAAATAAATAGTCAATTTCATCCCTAAATTATCACTCTTTTACCAATTTACTCTCTGAACTATTAAAATGAACTAAAAGGTCCTTAAACTTTGCTCTCATCCATCATATTCATTCTTTATTTGATTCACACTCTTTCTCAAACCCTAACACTTATTAACCGTTCAATTTGGCCCTCCTTCCATTATGCTCAGAGAGAACCAAAAACCTTTGTTTTTCTCACGGTCATTGAACCTTTTCTTTTCTCGCTTACAACCAACTAGATCACCACTCCACGTGCAGAAGTTTGTTGTCTAGGTTTTGTGATATTACTAGGTTCGTCGTTCAAAATTTTCCTTTTTCATGTTATTGGTTTTCACTTTGGTGAGTTCACACTTGTGCTCAGGGTTTTCATGTTGACCCATAACTTCTCATCGGTTTTGAGCTTAAACCCATAAATTGCAAAACTTTCTTAGTGAGTGATCCTCCAACTACGATTAAAGCAAAGTATGTTTTGCAATTTGAAAATGAGTAGTTAGAGAAGATATTGTGGATTAGAGAAGAGAAGATAAGAGGTATTCAACATTAAAAAAAAGAAAGTTTATGGACTAATTATTGGTTGTCTTTTATGATAACTTATTGACTAAACTGATGTATTTTTATAGCGTGGAGTCTACTAATGCTCACCTTAACGAAATAGTTAACCATAAATAGTTGGATAAGATAGTAATATGTGAACCTTTTAGTTGATTTTAATAGTTTATGAATTAAATTGGTGAGAAAAATGATGGTTTAGGTACGAATTTGTATGCTTATTCTGGAAGAAAAAAATTTATAGTTCACACCTGTTTTCGCCACAACCGATGTAAATTGTTTGTTCAATTATTTCTTTTTTAAAATGTTTATACAACTTATGTAAAATTTTTATGCAAATTACACCAGTATAGTTCAAAACTGGTTTAAAATGTATACTTAATTATCTCTATTTTAAAAGAGTGACACATTAAAAACGAAATTTTCCTCAAAACCAATGTAACATATGCTAACACATTTTGCTAAAGCATATACCAAACTCTTCATATCTTATTTCGTTTGACCAATCCTTTGTAATAAGAATAGTACAGTCAAAGAAGATACAAGGAATGACAATTTCAAAACCAAGCCAAACATAAAAACATGACCAAACGATGTAGAAATTTAGACACGTAACACTACAATAAATATAAAGGTTTAGAAGCCAACCAACCCTAAAAAATAGAGCAAATACAATGAAGAGACTTTCATTTTATCAGGCATGCACGCATCGAACAAGAGCTAGTCAAAACTTATTTCTAACGAAAAAATCACTTGAAAACCATTTCGGACGGACCATTTCACTCGAAAATACTTTTAATAGAAGAATCATTCGGATAATTATTCTGAATTATGATGTGCTAGCCATGAAAATATAAAATTCAAATATTAGAATGTTTTCGATGAATTTGTCCGTCAGAAAAGGGTTTTTTTCTTCAAACAATTTGATTATTAACTTCAGAAAAGGGTTTTCTTCTTTACTTTTTGAATCGGTAAATTGAATGCATAGAGTTTTTGATAAGGATTATGTTATCCATGAACTTTGAGAAAATGTGTGTTCAACAATTTATGGTGAAATGATGTTTTTAGAAGAGAAATGATATTTGAATATCCATTTAGTGACAACTTTCTCTCTCATACTCACATTATTATTTACTTTCTCTATATATTGCTTTGGTTTTCGTGCCAATACTTTTTTTTTTTTTAAATTATGATTGTCAAATAAGTTGTTACCAAATTGGTTGTTCAAATAACACTCATGTTTCTAAAATGATGATACATGTGCTTACACAATACTAGAAGATGAAAACTGAAAAATAATTGTTTTCTTTTTTGACTCATACATTTGCTACTTCACATTTTTTGGCGTGAAAAATGACGTCAAGGACAAAATAGAGGAATTTAAAATTCAGGGACTAAAATTAGATTCTGCACATAATTCATATTACTGCACCAAAATCATTACTCCCTCCGTCCCTTGCATCTATTGCATTTTTCACATTTTTTAAGAAAAATTGTCTGTGTAATTAATGTGTCTGTTTTGTGTATTAATATTACGAAATCGTCCTTTGTTTATATGTATATTAAATTTAACTTTTCATATTTCAAGACAAGATAATAGTATTAATTAGGAGTATGTTTAGGAAAATAATAATAATAAATGCTTCTAATAATTTAAAAAGATGTTTACATTTAGGGACAAAAATAAAATCAAATGAATGCTTAAATATAGGAATTGAGTGACTATTTATGCAATAGTACTATCTGTCTCAAATATCGAAATAATTTCACTTTATTAAGCTGGATATCTCATGATTAAGGTCCATTATTCCTTGAAATGTGCAAATTTGATTTCGACACAAGTGAGTCATTATTTGAATTTCCAAAAATTATAGAAACATTCCATCAAATAATTAAAATTAAAATTAGAAATTCATTAAAGACTTCAACTAGAAATTACAGTTACAAAATAAAACTGCATTTGCAGTAAATGATGAGTTACTACTTAATTAGCAAGTAACAAACAACACACAATTAATCAAGAGTAACACTTAATTAGGAGCACTGGAAATCAGTGGGTGGAGTCTTCTCACAAGCATTAAGGATCAAACTTAGTGAAATAGGAATATTAATATTAATTCCAAGAATGTTAGCTTTGATGGCAGTGCAAAGACAAACTGCAACTTCAAGATCAACTAGCCCTTCTAAAATAGAGCAACATGGGTGTTCTTGTGGTGACCCAATAACTGCACCAATTGGTCCATTAAGCAAATTAGCACACACTCCCAATTTGAGTGCATCTCTTGGACAACTCTTTGTGGAAGGACTTGTGCTTGGGTAAGGGAATGGATTTGGATTAGGGTTAGGTTTCGGACAAAAAAAACAACCATTTGCCATTGCAAAGAAAAGCATATTGATGATGGAAAAGAGAACAAGAGTTGAAGATCTAGAAGAATTCATAATTAATTAGCAATAAAATATATGAAGCTAGAAATGTTTAATTAAAACTGTAATTGTGTGAAGGAGGATTGACTGATGCTGTTATTTATAGTGTAAAAAGGTAATTGTATTTTATGATGGTAACAAAAATCATGTGAACCAACCAACCTGTCTTGGATTTTAACTGGTAGTGAAAACGAATCAACATAAAAGAATAAAATATTCCCACTTTCCAATAGTAAATATTATTTGTTTAATTGATTATGATATGAACCAATTGGCATGTGAGTATAGCACTCCCGTGAACTTCATCATACATGATATGATGTGCATGGAACGACCTGTTAATTGATTCCCATTGGTATGTTTGCTTTGATCTCTCATATTTTATATTCAAATATATAGTAGTATAGTACTATCCCTCAAAAAAATAGTAGTATACACTACTACTAAGGACAATTTATTGTAAAAAAATATATATTTGAAGTTTAAAGTTTGTATTAGATTAATCTCTTTTAATTTTTTTGGTTTTAAAATTTATTTTTAAGTTAGTAAAAGTGTGTATCTAATTGTTTAAATTATAAAACATATTCGCCATTATTTATTTTCCATCAAACTCGATTAAACAGATTTTATGTGGATGTTTATAACTAAGTTGATAGGTCAAAATTCATTGTTTTCAATGTTAGAATTCATAGATGAATTATCTCATCTTAATTTGAAATAAAATCGATCAGTTATTTGATTTATAATATTGTTGATGAAGTACTCATCTATAAAATTAAGTTTGAATTGAAAAATATTAAAAGTAAAATTTATATAAATAAATAGGCAAATGTTAACTTGTGTCTCAATAATATATTAAAGAACTCATTATAAAAATATACGTATCAAAAATTGTGCATTCAACTTCTTAAAAATTAAAATATTACGTTTTCTAATGCAAAGTTGCTATTTTTGAAATCCTTAACATGTACCCTTAAGACACAAGTTAGCATGACCCAAATAAATAATCATATTTAGGTATACAAATAATTAATTTAAAACAATTTTTTTTTTAAAAACTAGTGCAACTACAAACGTGAACATAAAAGACCTTAGGATTTATTTGGTATAAAAAAAAGAAAAAAAGAAATGAGAATGAGTGCCTTAAAGGCACTCTTTAAGAACTTTAGATGATAAGTTTTTATAGTAACATATGTATTCAATTCATCGGAAATTAAAATATAAAGTTTTTCTAATAAATTGTTTCTTAATTGAGTATCCTTAAAGAGTATTTTTAGGACTCTTGTTAAAAAAGAAAAGTCCCTCTAAAATAAGGACAACTTTTGTGCGGTGCCCTATAATGACACGCATCAAAATTATAAGAGATCCTTGGTTTTTCCTTTGGGTTAAATATGTTTTTTATTCCTATAAATATGTCAAATTTTCATTTTAGTCCCTCTAAAAATTTTCTTCAACTTTCAGTCGCTCAAAAATTTTCCAACTTCACTTTTGGTCCCTCCTTTAAAGTAAACTCATATGTAGAATTTATATTTTTGAATAAAATTTTGTAGAAAAGTTCATAATATTATAAGAATCTCTCCAAAAAAAATTAGAATTTTTCAACAAAACATAAATTTAATATGAATTTTTATATTTTTTGCGGTTAAAAATTCATATTAAATTTGTGTTTTGTTAAAAAATTCTATTTTTTTTACAATATTCTACACATTTCTGTACAATTTTAATAAAATACAAAAGTTATTGTAAAATTAGGGACCAAAAATAGTTATTGAAAATTTTATAGGGACTAAAAGTTGAGAGAAAATTTTAAAAAGACTAAAATGAAAAGTTAGTATATTTATAAAAAAAAATATATATTTAACCTTTTCCTTTCAGAAAATCATGAAACTATGTTCAAATGTTTCCATCTGTCAAAAAGAAATGTTCATATGCTTCTTAAATGAGTATTTAACAACCGCAGCTCAAGGCAAGTTGGCATTACGCGCTAATGATATATACACACACTATCCATTATTTTTATAATTTAAAAATTAATATTTTAAATTTATTCATTAAGTGATCTATATGGTATATAATAAAGACCATATATCATTAATTGAATGAATCTAAAATGTTGATTTTTACTTGTAATAGTGACTAGACGGTGTATATCACAATATGGTTCCATAGTGGGGTGAATACTATATTTTTTTAATTTCGTATGTGGTGCAAGAATTGACTAATTTGAGAGGATTAATTTTGCCTCTAACTTATGAAGTCGTATTTTTAAGGTCAGAGTACAGCTTAATATGAACTTGTCCTTCAAAATTGACATTAGAGAAATCAAACTCGAGATCTTGAGATAAACACACTTCAAGATCCAAAGTCAACAATGAACACTAATTACTATTTGTACTTGCACACTCCTCCTCTCTCCCTCCCTCCCTTCCCCTCTCTCACACACACTCGTGCATAATAAGTTCTTAGTGCAAAGCGTGAGCTTTATTTGCAAATCCAACGGAGGATTAGTCTCATATACATGGAAGTAATATGGTTACAAAAAGTTGAAGTTGAAGCTTTTGAGAATTGAACAATATATGCAATACTCTAAATTATATGGGTCATAACATGAAGTGTTTGTCAAGGAAATCAAAATTAATAGTTTTCATCGGAAGCAACAACTTTTAAAAATTTTAAAAAGTTAAATTTATCATTTTTTTATCAAAACAATAATTCTATTTCATACTTTTAACTAATATTATCAAGACGCTTTTTAGCATTTTCTTAAATTTAAAGATAAATTGTAATACGATAGTAAGATAAAGACAAATTGTAAAACGATAGTAAGTCGTGTAACTTTATCATAATATAAATTTGAATGTTAGATTATAAATTTATATTGGTTAAAAAAGCGTTTTACTTTTATTTTTTATTCGTACAAGAAAAAAAGTGTTTTTACTTATTTTAACCAATATCATAAAATGCTCTTGTAAATTTTAACGAATATTTGTATGCTTGACTAAGTCAGAATCTAAATAATAATCTGTTATACTCGTTCATATAGAATTTTTGAAATCATATTCCCTAATATCAATTTAAGTTATTATTAAGCATGAGCAAGTGTGCACATTTTATTAATTGAAATTGATTAGTGATATGGTTATATGAAAACCCTTGTTATTAATTTAAAAAAAAAGAGTTGGTATAATTTTTCTTGCCTTTATTCATTCATCAAACCTCATGGGATAATTTAAAGTAGAGTGAATTATACTCCCCTCCCCTAAAAGAAGCTTAAATTATATTTCTCTCTCCTCTTATGTTAAAATATACATCCCCTCTCTTGAAAAAATAAAATTTATACTCCTCTCCCTTTTGGGATGCTTGAATTACAACCCTCTCCCATAATAATTAAATATGCATTACACTTTAACTTATTTTCACATAAATATATTTTTTTTTAATAAATCAAAATGAGATACAATTACTACCAGACTATCCTTCCGGCACAAGGTGTGCCGAAGAAAATAGCCAAAATATACGAAGGAAGTTCACAAAATAAAAACAGGTTAGCCAATACCCGCACAAAGAAAAATATTTTTGAATAAATATTTTTATGATTTTGAATCACCATTTAAGAAAAATAAATTCATTTTTTTATGATTTAAATGTCAATGATAAATAAATTTAATAAATTTTGTTATTAAATTTATAATTTAGAGTATAAAATTCACTTTTAAATAACCACACTTTAAAGACTTAAGTAATTTTTCACATATTTTAATTTTATTTTGTGTTATTTTATATTTTATACTTTAAAACTATATGTTAATGAAATAGTGAATAAAAAATAGTGAAAAATGTGCATTCGAACTTTGATTATATTAAAATGAACTCACAATACTATTTTTCTTCGAAGTATGTTAGATTATTTTTTTGCTAGAGTATTAGAAATAAAAAAAATTTACGGGAGTAAAGTGTAAATTTTAAGATAAGAGGGGAGGAGAATGTAAATCAAGCTTCTCTCACGGGAGAGGAGTGAAATCTTTTCTAATATGTTTTGAAAAAGAGGGGACAAAATTGTATATTTTAACATAAGAGGGGAGGGGAGTATAATTCAAGTATGTTTCATGGAAGAGAGTGTAATTTACTCATTAAAGTATTATTACAAACACAAAATGATTGGCTGCCCTTGGTTGAAGGAAACAAACTACAAAATATAGCAGATTGTCAATAACAGAATACAGTAATTATCAATTTATCATAATAGAATATGAAGGCTAACATTTGCATGACTCATCTTCTAATTCTTCAAGCAACACCCGATGGCCTTCTAGTAATCCTTTTGACAAGAAATCAACCAATAGCTCTTTATTTTTCTAGCAGATTGTCATAATAACAGAATAGAGTGATTATCAATTTATCATAATATTTTTCTATGGGTTAATGTTTCAAAGGGAGTTCACGTATCATAAAAAAATGGGATTGAAATATAAAAAGCAATAATTTTCAGGGACTTGAATGAAAATGCATTGACAATTACAATGTCTTTCAATTATAATCGCTGATTTATGAAAAATATTTGAATTTAATCATATCTCATATTAAAATTCATACGAGTAATGATTTTTTATTTTTTTTACAAAAATAAACAACATTTATTCATTTAAATTGATATAGTACATCGATAGACTACAAATTCAAAGCCATTAAAATAAAAAAGGATGAACCTACGAACTCACAACATTCATGTTAATAGCATAAAACAGAATAGTATCTATGTCTACAAATATGACTATATTCAATTCTCCGGAATACTCGTGTCTCCATATCTGTAACATTGACGACGTCAAAGTCATTGGTTGAATCTGCACTTGTTCAAAGCTAATATTTTAACTTGAATCAAATAAACACCGCATTAGGACGATAAATCACAAACATATCACACAAAGACGGAAAATAAAAAACACACAATATAAAGATGAGAAATAAAAACAAATAGGGTTATGCAATTAAAGATGAAGAAATCACAAAAACAAACTAAAAGAGAAAGAAAACACAATTCAAATATGTGATTTTGGATCAAGATTGACCCCTAAATTACCATTTTTTTAGATATCAAATAGAACAAAAGTGGTGACGGCTGGAGTTTGGAAAAGAAAAGAGAGAGATATGTGTTTCTGTGAACTATTATTGCATCAAACTCTATTATCACGTGGGTAATGATTTGTGATTAATTAATGGTATACATTTTTATAGTGACAATATAAAGAAATTATTATCCAAATATAATTTCAAACGCGTTTTCAAGTAATCACTATAATTTTATAAAAAAAGAAGAAGAAGAAAGTAATCACTATAATTTGATAAGATAAATTTGTTTATTAGTTTTTTTAATCCAAGAAACTTATAATTTAATTGAATGAAGGTTAAATAACTAAATATAGGCAATCTTTTGTTTTTTGGGCAGAAAAGAAAGACAAACTCAAGTCTTAATTTCGTAATTAAATAATTATGTACATTTGTGTTCACACAAATTATTTTAAGATCGAGATCTTCAGCCAGATGTTTAAGAGCTGATTAATAGTACAGATGGAGCCCATTTTTGTTAAACGATGCCCGTGACTCTAATTTGTCCATACTTCATAAAATGATTACTATTATCATCATCATATTATAAGAAAAATGGATACCAAAACGCGTTGAAAACTTTTATTTTGCTTTTAAAAGTAATTAGCACTCAAGGTCACATGCTAATCTGAAAAATGGATCTATTTTAAGATAAATGTCAAGTCAATAATAATTGACATGTCTAGAAAGGGTTAAAAGGAATATAATGTGAACGGTTACATGAATGAAAATGTGTGGGGTAGGGTCTCTAAGTGTTATAATGCATAGTTGGTATCACTCCATTACACTTATATTTATGGTGATACCAAATATGTAAATACTATTCGACTCTATATCTACAGTTTGGGAAAGTACATTTAGCTGAATTTATATCCACATTTACAATGACTATAATATTTGTGCAAGTATCTATACATATCTATTATATGTATTTTGACTAACATAAATCAATAAGTCACGACATATATATCATGTTAACATTATGAAAATAATATCTAATGATTCTTGGTATTGATTATTAAGATATAAACTAAAATATTAAATTTATTCAAAACATTTTAAATGAGTAGTAAGTAGTATTACGGAACATGTATTTGGTGAATTCTATGTTTATATTGTAAATTGTATCATAAAATGTTACATGTTGTGTAGATCACTTGTGCTTGTGCTATTGAAAAGCTTAAAATGCAAAGATTTCAATAAAATGAGTTGTCATGATATTGTTGTTGCTTTTAAAAAAATGATATCGTTATTAAATCCATTAAAATATTGTTATGGCAGTTAAAACAAATTTAAAAACTTCAAAGTTAAGTTACATTAATGATGGACAAAATCTCATTACTTGTTTGGTTTGAGTCTTTGAGAGTTTCCTTATAATAAGTTTTATTTTAGTGTGGAATTAGTTACCATTAAATAAATTAATAAAATTAACCAAACTAAAACCAATACAAACTAATTTCACACCAATAATAAAACTAAGTTTATACGGATAAACTCCAACTCTCAAACCAAACTCTATAAAAAAAGTTATTTACTTTTTAATCTTCCATAGTCCCATCTCTCTTTCAAGATACTTTTTAGCCGTACCTCAAAACGAAAAATGGTCATATAATAATTCGGAGCTAGACGATAACCTATGTAAAAGTGTAAAACCTTGCCAAAATATCATTACAATCAAGATTTGATATATAGCAACCAGAAGTCTTTAACAAGAGTCACCTATGTTGGTCCATTCAACATTTCAAAATAAGGAAACATCTCCTGGACTGCTATCAAAGATTCCAAATTCATCCCGTTCCTCTTCAGGGATGCAAAGTCCACAGGAGATTCACTCTGAACTTCGAATGAATCAAGTGGGATGACCATTGTCTTAGGCTTTATCTGAGTATTGGAACAGCTTGAACCAAAAGTTTGTTTAGAGCTTGAGGAAGCCATTGATGAACTTTGAAGGTTTTGGGGGTTCTAGGTTTATCTTAGGCTTATCTGGTTTTTAATTTTTTTTTCAACCCTTTAAGATTTTGTGACGCAAACGACAACGAATTGGCAAGAACAAACAAACAACATAGGTTATAAATCTGGGATAATACATACATAATATATTGCCTATCTTGAAAGGAACCACAAAAAGATATATAGCAACGACAACGAGAACCAACTAGATAGTACTAAAATTATAATAATATCACCAATATGCATAGTCATAAACATAGACTAACAGAGGATTTGTGAAATGGTCGTGTTTTCATGTTATAAAGAAGTATTTAAATTTCTTTTTGGTACAGAAATAAGTATTTATTTATTAAAGGTATATATTTACATACTAAAATGTTCATTTGATATTATAAAATGTACATATCCCCAATTTGGAGATTAAATTGATCATATGTGGGCTCCAAGCCTCCAATATCTATTTTTCTTTCCGTTTTTTGTTTCCACATTCATCAAACTGAGAAAAGTCTTTTAGAAAACGAGTTTCCATCGTCGATTTTCCATTTTCACTGTGCTTAGTGCCTTCAAAATGATACATTAAAATTCAAAACGATAAACTCATGCAATACATATATATAGCGCCGACTCTTTTTCCGCTCATAGGTTTCTATACTTTCCACAAAAATTTTTTTGACATATTTGAGTTACATTATGTTAAATGTGGATATCTCTCACAATCGTAATTTAAAGATTTATCCTTTACATTATGATAGTATAGTGCTTATGTTAGACCGAACTTCCGTGGTCGTATTTGACTTCTTTAAACCGTTGTTGCCATTAAAAAAAATATCTTAACCATAATCTGTATTTATCTCTCTCAAAAAATAACATGTTCATCCTTAATTTAGATTTTATATGTGTGTGTGAGGTGAATATAGTACAAAACCTTTATGATAGAAGCTTTGATTATTGATGTAAGTTGCACATCAACACACTAGCATCCAAAACTTATTTTAAGGGTATATACTATATACACTGCCAGCTAAAGCTCATGGTTTTTTTTTCTAACATGATTGCATCATAAGCTTAACTTATCTCAACCCCATTTAATTTTTTTAATATAGCTATTATTGCTTAGGGTTAGTTCCTACTCAACTCACCCCACTTGGCGTTCCAAAACACCATCAACACTATATAAACCCCCATTACCTCTAAATCATATTCACAACCACTCTTCTTCTCTTAATTAAGCTCTAATAGCAACTTAGCTAGTACAAGAGTAATTTAATTAAGATGGCTTCCAAAACTTGTTCCTCCCTTGCTATTTTCCTCACAATCAACCTTCTCTTTTTTTCACTTGTTTCAGCATGTGGTTCCTATTCATGCAACCCTACTCCAAACCCTACCCCAAAACCAAAGCCAAGGCCAAACCCAAACCCTAACCCAACCCCTTCAAGTGGCACATGCCCACGTGATGCTCTCAAACTTGGTGTATGTGCCAATGTCCTAAGTGGGTTGTTGAATTTAACTTTGGGTAAACCACCAGTGACCCCTTGTTGCTCACTCCTAAACGGTCTTGTTGATCTTGAGGCTGCAGCATGCCTTTGCACTGCCCTTAAAGCTAACATTTTGGGCATTAATCTCAACCTTCCAATTTCACTAAGCTTGCTTCTCAATGTTTGCTCAAGGAAAGTCCCACATGATTTCCAATGTGCCTAAATGTGCATATGACGTACACACAAAAAATAATATCATATCAATGTATGGTTGTGCTATTTGTCGTTTTTTGTTGGTTTTTCGAATTCCTTTGATGAGTGTTTGATTCTTGTACGTGCATGGATGATTATTAACGGCTCGTTATATAATCTTTCCATCCACAATTTATTTTGTATTGTCAGAATATTTCAAAAAATAAAATCTCCTATGCTTGCTTATATATGTAAAGAAATATAATATTGTGAAGTGGTGTAGTTTATTTGATTGACAAATTAATTAATTATAACACATTTGTGTGTTATATATCTTATTGAAAAATGTCAATAATTGTTTTTAATTCTTTTTTTTCTATGGTTGTGCGAGATTAGCAGTTGGATTACTTGTTTTTTTTCTTCAAGAAATTAAGAGGAAAGAGGAAAATGGAAATCAAGAAATTAAAGAAAAGAGGATAATTTGTACCTTAAAAAAAAAAGAGGAAAACAAAATCAGGCGGGTGCATGAAA
>Ga0228710_1003292_pt1 | contig 25761 bp, 14 predicted proteins | sample MedpolnodulmetaG_FD_177995 | JGI IMG/M metagenome (GOLD analysis project Ga0228710, IMG submission 177995) | Root nodule microbial communities from Medicago polymorpha collected in Santa Monica, California, United States - pink nodules | ecosystem: Host-associated > Plants > Roots > Nodule...
ACAGTTAATCACCGTACCTTATGAGCAAGGATTACAATTTAACTAGGTGCTTACTCAATAACTACTAATCCAATACAACATCTACAAAATATGAAAGCCATAAACCTAATGCAAGAATGAGAAAATACCTTCTAAAAGTGCTTCACACACTCCTTCTATTGTGACATTAAGAGCCTTGAGCAAGATTGCAATATTTTGAGATTTCTTTGGATCAAGTACTCTGCCCTCCTGATTTGGCAGGGGAAGAACAGATCGCGGAGCAGCATCCTTGGGTTTTTGGTTTGCTGTTTTCACTACAAACAATGTCTCAATCATTTCCTCATTCAATCTGCAACCAAGCCAATTCAATTTACTTAGTTCAAGAACACCAATTGCAGCATATAGTTTTTTTTTGACAGAAAATTGCAGCATATAGTAATATACACAAGAATTGACAATTTTTAAACTACTAAGCTATCTACTGGCTTATTTGAGATTATGGAAATAGCTTATGAGTTTAGTTAAGTTGTTTATCCAAACAAGGGCTTAGGTGTCCCTCACAACTTATAACCACGATGATGAAGCATACAAGACAAAGATTTATATCAAAATTAGTATGAAAAACACCAAATTATTTATGATACATCAAAAAGGCTAAAAGAAAGTAATCAACACCATTTCCCGCTAAAAGAAAGTAATCAACATACAGATAGGCATAACTATTAATTAATGAGAATTATAAATCTTACTTAAAAGACATAGAATTCATCTGATCCCACACCATTTCCCGCTCAGAGCTGGTTCTCACTTTATCCCAATGCAGTGGCTTCAATTTCGGTTTCGAACTCTCTTCGGTTTCCCCCACACACTCATTTGTCATTTGATTCTGCAACACAAAAGGCCTCGAAGGAGGTGCTAACTCCGGTGGCCTCAAATTTGACCGAGGTTGATAAACAATCGCCGAACTTCTAGACATTTCCCAATGTCTCCTCTGTCGCTGCTGCGGCAGAGGAGGAGGTGGCGGTGGTGGAGAAGCAATCTGCTTCGATATAACCGGAATCTCCCAATGCTTCCTCTGTGAAGAAAATGTTCCCCATTGGTTTGAATTACAGCTAAACCCTCCTCTTTCGGTTTCTGGTGATGAAAGTAAGGCTGGTGACAGAGGCACCGATGACATACCAGGTAGCTTTGAACCGTCAGAAACACTTGACATTCTTGGAGACTGATCAAAACCTTGATACATCATCTTCATCATTTTCTCAGGTGAAGAAGGAAGAGAAAAGGCTGAAGATGAAACATTAGATAGTCTTTGTGCTTGTTCTGATAAAGAACCATTTTCATTTTTCTCCATAAATCTCTCTTCTAATGATGCCTGTGCATTTGTGGATAAAGAAGCATTTTCTTTTTCTTCATCAAAATCTCTCTCTGGTGTTGAACGTGATGAAGAGAACGATGATGAAGAAGAACGATATTCCACGTGTTGGTTGTGACTTGGTGAGGTTTCTGGTGATTTTTGTTGTGTTCTCCGGGGACTAGAACTCGCCGGCGGTGAGAGACTCATCGAATGAGACTGCTCCGGCGAGCCAAAAGAAGAAGAAGAACAAGAAATTGAGCTTGATTTGTTGCTTCTGTTAACGACAACGGCGGAGAATGCTCGCCGGGAAGATGATTCGGTACCACCGGAGCTTTCTCGTCCACAGAGAGAGGAGCCTCTCGGCGAGTAAAACTCCTCATCTTCCTCGTCGGAGTAGTTGTCGCCACGCAGCGGCGGTGATGGAGGTTCGGGAAGCCGCGCCAACGGTGGAAGAGGCCGGAGCTCCGGCGATTCAAGTTTACGATAAACCGAACCACCGCCGCGAGAAGGAGGAGTTTCATCGGTTCCACGCGAGTTAACAACGGTGCCAAGGTAGAGAAAATCGGTGGTGTTTCCTCCGACATCGACGGCGGGTTCGGCATTGCGCGAGAAAAGCTCGACGCTGCTGTCGGATCTTAGAGTCTTGTCGCCGGTGGAAGTACGACGGTTATGGAGTCGTCGGCGGAAGTAAAGGAAGACGGAGATGACAACAGCGACGACTGCCACGGCAGTAGCGGAGAGTGCTATAGGGAGGAGTTTGTTAGAAGAGTGAGTAGTTGGTTGGGGGGTGTGAGGAAGAATTAGGGAGGAGATGTTAGCAGGAAATGAAGCAAAGGCAAGTAGTGAAGGTGGTGGTGGGGGTGGTGAAAGAGGGTAGTTTGGGAAAAATGGTGATTGGTTTTGGTTTGGGTCTTGGTTTGGGTTTTGGTTTTGATTTTGGTTTTGATCTTGAGTTGGGTTGTTATCTGTGGGAATAGTGGTGGAAAATGGGTGTTTGGTGTTTTTGGTTGAAGGTGGAGAATGAAGTGGTGGTGGTGATGGTGGTGGTTGTGGAGGTGATTGTGGTGGTTCAGATGGAGGGAGAGAGTTCAATGGCACAAAGGGTTCATGAAGGATTCTTCTATAGTTGTTGAGAAAGATAAAAGGTTTTGACTTGATGGAAGCTAGCTTATGAGAATGAGATCCTTCTAAGAAGATGATAAACAAAAAGGACAAGAACAAGAACAAGAACAAGGTTTGCATTTTGTTGTTGTTTTTTGCTAGGGTTTGGTGAAGTGAAAGAGGTTTTAAGAGAGAAAATGGGAGAAGTGGTGATGGAAGTTGATTATTGGAAGAGCTTTTAGTTACATAAGTGAAGGAAGAGAGTGTGAATGTGAGTGTTAACAGTGTTACTAGTACAACTTTACTTGTTAGTGTTGAAAAATGTTGAAAAGGTTGTGAGCATGTGTGTGAAAAGGTTGAAAATATGATGATGTGAATAAGGTGAGTAAATTTAGGGCAGTGTGTGTGTTTGCCTCCAGCTAAGATTCTACTTTGCTTGTTCTCTTTCACAGTCTTATATGTAAGCTTGTACTGTTTGTGTTATGTGTATGTCATTTTACTCCAATCATTGTCTTTTTTTTTCTCTTGTCCTTTTTAAAATTTTCTCTTTTGAATTTTTAAAAACTTTTCAACATTCTCCCTCCTTTGGTTTTTAGCAAAAACAAAGACTAGGGCAACAATCTAGAAGATTTTATGAGGTATATTCGTTATAAAATATTGTCTCACAATCTAGCACCAAGTATGTGTTGATTTGTTCATGTGGACAACAAAAACAGTTAAGAATTTTTTATCTGACATTATTTAGATTTAAAAAAGAAAGAAGTTTGATAGTGGTCCATTTAAATAACAAGGAATAAACCTAGTGAAATGACCTCCTAGTGTAGGTTTACTTCCGGTTAAAAAATACCCAGCACACTTGTAGTTCAAAGCAGACTAGCAGCACACCTTTTGTCCATAAGTGGCAGACTTTGAGCAGATATGTATTCTTCCGAGAGGATTCGGTGTCTTTAGTTTCGATGTCTTTCAGTGTCTTTAGTTCATTTTAGATGAGAGAAAAGGTTGGATGAATGATTAAAATAAATTAATTAGATGAGAGAGAATTAATGGTTTAGAGAGAGATAGAAACAAAAACCATCAAAAGCACCGAAGCCAAAGGCACCGAATCTTCTCCCGTATCCTTGCCCTTTTCGGTTTCATCAAACACCCTCTCCTCTTCTTCTTCTTCTTCACTCTCTCATATAAACCATCACCACAACCATGAACCACACAACCTTTCTGGGTCCTCAAAACAACTCCTTCTTCCTTCCAATTTTGTCCAAGCATTTTATTCTTGTTAGCAATTTTTTCAGATCTGATGTATTTGATTCTTGACTACATACCTCAGGCCCCAGTCATATTGTAGATTTTATCCTCAATACTAATAGCACACAACCATATATTCTATATATCTTCAATTTGGATTGGTTTATTTTTTTTAAGGATTGGTTTGATTATCATTAAAATTAAATAAACGTGTATAAAGACATAACAATTTAATAACTTGTAACAAAAAAGATAAAGAACACCTTGAAATGACACTGTTTTTATTTTGAAGGTATATTTCACTTTCAAGTTTTTCAATCTGAGCTTTTGATTTGTTTGAGGATAATGTTATAAAATAGTTTGAGGTTTAATTTTTGTTAATATGAGTGATTAACCATTGTTAATGGGTAATGAATTTTCTCTTCACTGTGTAAATTTTAGTGATTAACGATAAGCATCCTAACAAAAATGAAAAAGACAGCAAAAAATTAATTCACTGCATGGAAGAAATGTAGGCATGTGAGAGACATCAACTTGCTGTTAAGGTTTCCAACATATAATCTAAACCGTTGGACTTTAAGTATAACAAATCAATGGCTTATATTCAATGGGTCCAAGTTGGACCCAAAGTTTTAGTGGTGCAAATTAAAAGAAACCATAAACCTAATGATACAATATAGTATACCCGTAAGTAATAGTGTTTATATGTTTAAGTAACAAAGGACTTGTTTTTTAAGTAAGGTTGTGAGTTTTGAATATTGTAGATTGTAGATTGAAAGCTTTCTTTAGAAAGTCAAATGAAATATAATTTATAACTACTGTGAGTACTACCTTTGTGTCATTAGTTTTTCAATTTTCATTTTGTTTTTTAATTTGTGTTTAAAATATTAAGAGAGTTTTAGAGTGAATATTGCTAGCAATATTCTTCTAATTAAATATCACGTCAATGTAACATTATTAACCAATATAGATTGATCTAGCTGGTTAGAACTCAACATTTTAATAAAGATTTTGATTGGAATTTGAAATTTTTTCTAATGTGGACCCAACTCAAACTTTTTGTTATTATAGAAAACAAATAGAATAATTAATGGTACCCATTTATTACGATTTTTTTGGTCTCTCTCTAAATGACATTTTTCAGTTATTTTGAGAAATAAAGAAGTTTTTGGCTAAATTGCACATTTGGTCTCCAAAATAATTTGAGTTTCATTTTGGTCCCCTAATTAATAAATTTTTTTGGTTATTTGAATATGCTTATGTCAATCAATTTGGTTTTATTATGTTAATTTTAACCTAAAATATATAAGGTGGACCAACATTGTAGGTGATCCATCTTATATCTTTATTAATTTATTTAATTTTAACTCTTTTGATTGTTTCGAAACAAAAGATACTCTTTTGCTTCTATCCGTTGTTTTGATTGTTTTAAAACCACCATCACATAATTTTTCTTTCCTTTTCGTCATCTTCTTTCTTCTATTTCTTCTTCATCTTCATATCATCTCACCATCATTCATCTTTAAACCCAAATAAAAAATTAAAACTCAATTTCATTTTTTTTAAAACACTCAACCTTCATCTTTTTTCCTTAAAAAAGCCCATAAATCCCTCTATTACTTAATCTTTAACTTCAAATACTATACATTCATCAACCCAAAAACAACAGCACATAATCTCAGCACTCAGTCGGGGTTTTTACATTTCATTGTTTGTTCAATTTTCTAGATGATTCCCCACTTTCAGTGTTTTACCAACAACAATAAATACTTATTCTTCAATTCGCTTATTGAATCTTGATTGATCTTATAAACTTCTCCTCTCTCCGTCAATGGAGACGGTGACAACACCTCTGTCACTCCCCATCGTATGATCCACAACGACGTCGTTGAGCAAGAAGAAAAAGAGGTGTATAGGAAGATTGTGCAATGTCGGTTACTTTGATCAAGTTGTTGTTATTGGATTTTTGAACTGTTGTATTTGAATTGTCAAAGTCTATTTTGAAAAGAACAAAAAAATATTTACCGAAGATATTATTAGGTTGAGTCACAACAAGGTTGTTCTCTTTAAGACGTTTTGTGGCACTGTTTAAAATTATGCAAGGCAAATTATCAACTACGTCGCCTACTAGATAAAACAAGTTTAACGACAACTGTGCAGTTAACTATTGTGGTGTAGCTAACTATTCGAGAACTACAGCCTCAAATGTGACTATTAAAGTCACTTGAATTTAACACCGAAACCAATTTAACATGGTATTGTCCAAATTTGGTACTATGATCAATCAAATATGATGTTACCATCATTCTAACTTCTAACTTCTCCAGGAAGAGAAAAAATATCGTAAGAAACTATACTCTTAGAACCAATATTTCAACACTTGTTGGTGAGGAAATGGAGTTTCTTAAAAGAGGGTTTAACAATGGTGTTGCTTGGGCCAACGATGCTTTCCACATTCCTCAAATTACTAAGAAAGATTGACCTTGTTTGGCTTCGTGATCTTGAAGACCCTTAAGGTACTTCGTTTTTCCACCCCATCCTGGCCTGAGCCTTGGTTACCCAGATACAGTACCAAGGAAACAATTGAATTTTTTTTACTATGGGGTGTGCTTATTGTTTTTGTGTGCATGGAATTGGAAATGAAAGTAAAAGAGTTCACGGTGATTTTTATGGTAGAGATGAAGATGAAAAATTATTTTTTGGGGTTCTTGTTGAATTTTTTGGGTTTCTATGAAGATCAAGAAGAACAAGGGAAAGAAGAAGAACAAAATTAATTTTATAATTGATTTCACACATAAAAATTAATTTTGTATAAAAATTATTTACGTTTCAATTATAAAATTAAAATCTACAAAAAAAAAAAATTACTCCCCCGTCCTTTTAATAAGTGAGTCTTTTGTTAAAAAGTATTGTCCTAAAATAACTGACATATTTCATTTTTCAATACAATATTACTAATTAATTTTTTTTCCAATTATAACTCTAATTAATATTACTTTTGTCATTTTCAATTCAATATATTCTACTTTGGATTTATGATAATAGTAAATGCATCAATACTTGACAATAACACGTAAAACTATTTTTCCCTCTCCTTCATAGTTTTAAAACTCACTAATAATTTTTTGGGAAATGTTAACTTGTGCCCTTAAGACACAAGTTAATGAAGCAAATATAGAAATAATTTATTGAAATGTGTGCATTACATTTAATCTTTAATTTTTTTATGAATTGAATGTACAAAACTTTAGAGAATATTTCTTCTTTTGAGTTTCTTATCATGTGCCCTAAGGGCACAAATTAACACAACCCTAATTTTTTTAATAAGTATGAAATGAGCAAAAGACTCACTTAAATTTAAACTGAAAAAGTAAATGCAGAATAGTTCTATTTGGCACAACTAAATACTCTCTCCGGTCCTATTTATAAGAAACATTTGATTTTTTGGATTCATTGCATAAATAATGTATTTGGTCTATATTCTAGACAAGATACATTTATTACACAATAAATTTAAAGTGAACATTTTCTTATAAATAGGATCAGAATATGTCTTAATCGATTTTACATTTCTAAAATCAACTTTGGTGCTCTAAAAGTGAAATCAAACCTACCCAAAGAACTTCTTTAGTCATCTTTTCTCTTTTTTGAAAAATATAGTTTCGGTGTTACTTTAACGCGAGCATTAAATACAAATCTTCACTTTCTCAAAAGAATAAATGAGAGTGTTTTTTGGTTTGACAAATGACGAAGGAAGAAAATCTAAAACTATACTAAATGACTTTAAGTCCAGGGAAAGATGTTCATCAATCCTTTAATTGAATATGCTGGAAAAAAATGGCATCAGTAAAAGTTGAACTTGTGACCCTCCCATTATAGAAAACACTCCCAACCATTGAAGCACCAATTGTTTTTGTGTTTAATGTTCTTTCAACATACTTATAATAACATATGTTTTTGGTAAAATAAATTCATATTTTCGGAATATTTACTATAAAGCAATTACCTTCAAAAAAAAATTATTTCCGATAAAACTTCACATTCATTCGGAAAAAAAAACTTCACATATAAATATGTATATAATCTTTGTCAAAAACATGAACATATATAATTATTTCAAAAATAAAATATAAACATATATAATTATTAAGCTCAAATATTTTATTTAAAGCTCATAATAACTATGAAATTATGTTTGTTGGATATTTATTTTTTATTTAATGTGTTATTATTTTAGATTTTGGAGTGACCGAATTACCGGTTCAATCCGATTAAATACCTATACAAATTTGATCTGATTCACTCATGCGGTTCAACCAGTTACTCGATGGTTCGACCATCGACTCAGTTACCCAGTACCTATGTCGAGTCGATGACCGAACCGAATTTTAAAACTATGCGTACAAATGCAAATGTTAGAAATGCATAATCCACATGGCATTTCTCTATACGTACAATTGTCACGTGTCCTATTTTAAGAATACATATCACAGCCAAGTTTTGGGTTCTATAAATCACATGAAACTGTTGGCTATGCCTATTAATTAGCATTAAAATAGAATGAGATTTCCTTTGATTTAAACTTATAAAATAATTAACTTTAACAGTTGACATACTGCAGAAATCCTCTATACATGCGATTTCTTTTGAATTGATTTTTTTTACTGCAGGAAACCGTTTCAATTCCATATCGTTGACATACATATGCTAATAAATGAACATTACTGTAGAATAATTTTTTAAATCAATTTTTTAATTATAGATAGCCACAATTGAATTTCGTTGGCCACTATATAATTTAATCACTTTACAATTTCTTCTGTCAACGTAAATTTGTCTACGATTTTGTGTCACTCAATCATTTTTATCGAATTCCATTGTTTTTTTAATTGGGTCATGTGGCACTCTGTTAGAAGTAATAGAAGTACCAAAATCAATTCTTTTACAAACTACAAAGACCAAAACCAAACAAAAAAAAGTGTAGGGACCAATCTCAAAAAGTGATGAAACTGCACGGACCAAACACACATTTAAGCCTATAGTATACTTCCAAAATCCAATGTCAGATTTAAAATAACTTGAAAGTTTTTTTTTTTTTTGTGTTTATTGTATATTCCCAAAATCTTATGTCAATTTTAAAATAATTTGAAATATAAACAAAAAATATTTTATTTTTAATTTAATTTAAAAATAAAATATTTTTTGTTTATTGTATATTCCAAAAAAAAATAGAGTCTGAGTGATGAGAAGAAATGATGATGGGAGAAAGTGAATGAATTAAAGAGTATTTTATGTTGTAATTTTAATCTTTGGCCAAATCATAATTGTGTGAGGAGGGATAATATTAGTAAAATGGGGAGTGAGGTTACCATCGGTTCGGTTCATCGGTTCCCTGGATCTCAAAATGAAAATCCAAGAACCAAACCCAACAAGGTCGGTTTAGATTGGTTCGGTTGATCCGAACCAGAAAAGGTTGGATACCTTTTTGGTTTGGTTCGGTTTGCACTTTCGGTTTTGTCCAAACTACTTACACCCATAGACACTACCTTTATGATACCATTAACTATATCGTCCATGGATCTAGTAATACATATATATTTTCAGGTCAAATAATTTAGTGGCTAGAATTCACCTTTTAAAGTGAATAAGTGAGTATTCGGGGTCTAAACTCTAACTTTTTATCACGTCCAACCCGCATCCATCCTCAATGTAATTCCGGAAAAAGAATATTGTTGCGGACGCGTCCGAGTAAATCTTAATCTTTCTTTCTAAAGCTTGTCGGTCAAACTATATCTAACCCTAAAAATTTCCCTCCATTGTTCAAGCATTGATTTCTGCCTAATGCTTTTCCTAATCAACATTCCACTTTTAAATTCAATTTTTCCCTCCCACAACTAATCAACTCTGCCGATCCATGTACCTTGCATTTGCATTAATTCATTCAATTCAATCATCAGTTTTGTTTTTCCAACATTCCAATTCAGTTTCAATTCAATCAGTGCAGATCAATACTCCATCTCTTTCCCATGACAATGCTTGCAATTCTCAAGTAGCTTGATGTCTAATTGTCGCAGTCACATTCTTTCTTTTCTTCACTCTCTCCCGAAGAAACAAATCAACACCAACGTGGGAACACAACCTGCATGGTTGACGTCGGAAATGCCCTAGATCTCGACGGAAACCCAATCAAATGGAATCACAACTTGCATGATCGGTGCCGGAGGCATCGTCGGTTCTCACATCTGCGAAAAACTCATGTCTGAAACCTCTCCCAAAGTTCTCGCTTTAGTGTTTACAACGAGAAAATCAAACACCTCTTAAAACCTGAATTGCTTCTTTGGAATGGTCGCATTCACTTTCACCGTCTCAATATCAAGAACGATTTTCAATTTTACGTTTTTTTTCTTTCAATTTAGCTTTTTTTTTGGTTTGATTTGTTCTTGAAATTTTGATTTTGGTTTATGTTCTTAGGTTATAAATATGGCTGCAATTTGTGCTCCAGCTTATTACAATACACGTCTTCTTGATACAATTTATAGCAAAGTCATTGATGCACATCCTATGGTAAGGTTTTTTTTATTAAAGTTTGAATTTGTATTTGATTTGATACATTTTTCCTTACATTTTACCTTTATAAAAACATGTTTGCTATTCTGATGTGTTAGCTTCATTCACATCAACATCACCTGCAATTTTTTAATTTTTATAGTCTGCAACTCCTGTTTTGTTTATGTGAACAGGGCTATAACGAAGTATGCATGTTTACTTTTAGACATGTGAAATTGAGTAGTGGGGAGGCAATATATCAATCTACATATGGTTTTGCTGCAGGATTAGCAATTGCAACCTTTGTAAGAATCAAAGAGGTGATATTTCGAATTTCTCAACAAGTATATGTTGATGTTAAATATAGTAGTTTGTTTGAGTTGTTTAGAAATTATTTTATGATGATAGTATATTTCGCTTGCGGATGCGTTAGACAATCTCAAGTTCGAAAATAAGACAAGTTGGACTGTCTTTTCTTCAAATTTCATAAGTATAAATTTTGTTCTTATACTTGACTACTCTATTTAGCACAAATAAGACTATTTAACAAAATTTATCTCACCAATGAGACATAGTGTCGAAATTAAGCATGATATAAACAACTCGGTAAATGTTCTAAAAAAATTTCTTTTCAGTTTTACCGTTCATTTTAGGATAATAAGATGTAGTTGTTTCATGAACAATTCCGTACTCAATGAAAATGTGAGGATCATATTATGTGCTTCTATCACCATGAAAAGGTCTGGCATAACAATTATTAATATCACATAAATTGTAAAAACAAATGGAGAATTTTAATTTTGAATATACCCTAAGTGGTGTCGTATTTCCCAAGAAGAATAAATGGGGGCACAAGTCACTGTTTAAGCCTGAGTGAACTCAGTCTTATTCAGTAGAATTCTGAAATGCAGATTCTTTCTTATCTTTGGAGTATGCGTCACGTCCTATAAAATAATTTATTTTTCATATGTGAATTGAAACTCCACAACTCTAATGCCAATGACGTCAGTGGTGTATGAATATTCTAACAACGCTTTCTTAGTTTCAGCAGTAGTATATGTTTTAAACATAGCACAATTTTAGTAGATATAGCGTGAGATGCTAATCTTAATCCACCATCCACTAACTAAGTTGATGATGTTGATAATCAGGGACGGAGATGCTAATTTTAGTAGATATAGCGTGAGATGCTAATTTTAGTAGATATAGCGTGAGATGCTAATTTTAAACAACGCTTTCTTTGTGTATTTTTTGTTTCATTTTTGTTTTTGTGACCCGATTGCATGTCTCAGATTTAGGTTTGTTGGTTGTTGATTCCGGTTTGGTGTTTGGATGTTTCGAAAGTTTGAGTCTTTGGCTTTGTTGTTTGCTGATTTTGTGATGCTTTTTTTTTCTGAGAAAATGCAGGTATGTGCGCAACGTCCATACCCAGGTAACTGAGCCACTTCTGCAAGAAGGTTTTGCAGGTACTGGTCCAGTTGAAGGGTGTAAACTTTTTAGGAAAGAGAAGATATATTTTTGTATATGCATGTGTCTTTGTCTAAATATTGATTTGAAATACTATGGATTTGTAATTGACATCTTATGTCTCTCTTTTGCAGTCATCCTATGGATTCATTCATTACTTCGATCGCATATCTGCTGCTCTGGCCATATTAACTCTCAATGGAAGGCATCTGTAAGTGCAGTTCTTCTATAATTGTGTTAGGTTGGTTTGGATTTACACTTAGTTCAATTCAATGGTTTGTAGATTCGGGCAACCTATCAAAGTTAACTGGCCATATGCCAGTGGTCAAAGAGAGGATACATCAGGTTAGTTCAGAGATAATTATAAGATACATATGTTTTGAACAAATCATTTTGGTGAATATATTATATAATATGTTTCTTTGAATTTGCAGGTCATTACAACATATTTGTTGGTGACCTCAGCCCTGAGGTTACCGATGCTACACTTTTCGCATCCTTTTCTGTCTGCCAAAGTTGTTTGTAAGCTTCATTCTCCTATGATTTCTTAGTAAAAATAGCATCCATTTTATATATTTGGAATTGGAGCAATCTTCATTTATTCAAAATTTGAAAAAATGTGTTTGTGCTTCCATATATGTGATAATGGTGCATTGCATACTAAACAACTTTGTTGGTGACTTGGCATGGCTCACTAACTTTATCTTTTTGATGGTTTTAGAGATGCAAGAGTTATGTGGGATCAGAAGACTAGTCGTTCAAGGGGATTTGGATTTGTTTCATTCCGTAGCCAACAGGTCTATTTTTGTCTTAAAATCTTAATTTGTGTTTTTGGGTAAGAAACTTATGATGTTTTTGACTTATATTTTTTGTCATTTTGTAGGATGCTCAAAGTGCTATAAAGAAACTTTATCTTTTTGTCATTGACATAGCAACCTTATTTTATTTTAGCCGATTATAATTTGGAAAAGTCTCCATTGATTTTTCGTTAGTAAATACCGAAACAAAACCATCGTCTCAGTTCAAGGGAGTTGCACATTAGGTTCTTTTGTGTTAATTGATTATGATTTCCTATGTTTATTTATTTTAAAAGTTCATGATGATAAATGTCCTATATTTTTGTTTTTCAGCATATCGACTTCTGGTGATGCACTGTTTAATTGATTATAGTTCATATTGTTTTCACTTATGATCGAGGAATAATGATGCCTTGCAAGTAAGTGGCTTGGAAGTAGACAAATACGCTGCAACTGGGCAACAAAATGTGCTGGCGGTATTGAAGAGAAGCAAAACTGAGACAGTAAAAGTGTGGTGGAACTAACAAATGGTTCATCTGGTGAGTAAATTATGTCGTAGTTCCCGTAACAATAGTAGAATGGTTGAAAGTACTTTCACATTTAACTTCTATATTTCTTGATTTAAAAATAGATCTGGGGGCTTACTAAAACTTTGGTGTCCTTTTTTTACCCTTGACCTAAAGATTTTTAGGTGATTAAAGTTTTAAAAAGTATTGCGTTCATAAAGACATCTGTTTTCTTAGTCAACAGATGGAATACTAGATATTCAATTAACAAACACTTCTGATTCTACAGAGGACGGTAAAGAGATATCTAGCAATGATGTTCCTGAGAACAATCCTCAATATATGTCATGTTTACTTGTGAGCTGTATCTTTGAAATCTGCTCGGAAATTGCTGTTTCCAATTTTAATCATTACGACCTTTGGTGATTTTACTGGCAACACAGCCTGATCACCATCGTCATTTCCATGCTCTTGGGGCTGGTGTGATAGAGGAAGTTCGTGTCCAGCGTGTATTTTCTAATGTTTGGACAGGTCCTACCCTTGACCTTATGGCAGGGTCCCTCTCTGAAGGGACAGCTGTGCTTTTTTCTTATCCGCTTGACTTAATTCGGACTAAGTTAGCTTATCAGGTAAAGCAAATTTTTCATCAGAAATAAAATCAATTGTTATCCATGACTTTGGTTGTGTTTTGTGATTATGTTAAGGTGTTAACTACACTGCATTTGAAACTGCAGGTTGTTAGGCCAACCATTGAATGTGCCGGGGATGGTAAATAATGAACAAGTTTATCGAGGGATCTGTGACTGTGTTTCAAAAACTTATAGAGGGTGGCATTAGAGGTCTCTATAGGGGAGTAGGTATGCATTTAAATCTGCTTGTGTTTGGAACTGTTAATTCAGCAGCAGTATTGTATTTCACTGCTGTGTTGTTATTGTAGAACTCTTATGTTAATCATGGCCACAGCTCCGACACTCTTTGGAATATTCCCATACGCGGGCAGGTGCAATGGGTCCAGGTCCTGCCTAGAGGCCCTGACATTAAACTAAAACAACTACCTCATTCATTTATAGCTTTGTATATCCAAATTGGAAAGTACATGATTAGAAGTCATTAATAAGAAAAAGTAGATTGCTGAAAATCTATATTGTAGTGCGAAAATGTATAAGCCAGTTGATCTCCGTATATTTGCAATTTCTCAGGTATGCATTTCTATAAAAATGACATCATTCATTTTATATCCTTATCAACAGGTCTGTTTTTAATTCGAATTCAGAATTTCTTCATCAGTCAACTCCCACATATTTTTATAGGAGACTGACTTGCTAATGCACCTGTGTGCAAACTTCTAAAAGAAGTATGCAGCCATGTAACTGTTGTCCTTATGCTTAAAAGGTGGTTGTTATCTTAAAAGATATAATTTCCTTTCTCCTTTCTAAGATAACAGCTTTACTATTATGGTATCGATTTAGCAACTATGCTATCATGTATATTACCATTTATCTATTATCTATTACCAATGATATTGCAGTAAGATGAGTATGTTAACTCAAAGTCTCAAGTCTTAGGAGGGACAGAATATTTAGTGATTGACTGAACTTCATTTTAGTGATCGACTGAACTTCATTTTTTCATGTCTTAAGAGGACAAAATATTTTATAGTAAGATGAGTATGTTAACGAGTCTCAATTTTTTGCACACTTACACACAATCTTTTCTGATGCAATTCTAGATTAGCCTATTTGGATTTGGGTAATAGTCATTCCAAAAATGCCTAGACTTAGCATTGATGAGAAGAGAGCAACAAAAGCATAAGCAGGCACATTATTAAAATAAGTAGTAAGCATATTATGAAGATATTGTGAATAAGAATATAAGTGTACTCATGTTCTGTTTGTGGTGACATAAATCCCCCTTACAACTCATGAAGAATATCACCAGGGCTTGACATGCCGCGACAATCTTTCAAAAATGATAATAGAATTACCAAACTAAGTGAATCAAAATTATTGTCCCAGTATTCATCTGCTTTTAGAAAGTAAAAGTAATGGATTGTACCGTATCATTGGTTAATTGAATAGAAGTAAAAGTAAAAAAATAATTAATATACATGGAATTAGGAATTCAGTATTATTATATACATGGAATTAGAAGATATAAGCTTTTATTACCAGGAAACTGATAGACATAGTTTGCTGAATCTGATTTTGTTGATATTAGGTGGTTGTTTAATACAGTATTGACAACCTGTACATTGAACTGATTTTAAAATTTTTGTTTTCCTTTTAGGTTTTGAAGGAGAATTTAACTTTCTTTCAACTGTTATGGAGTCCTCGGATGGACTTTATGCAGCAGCAAAAGGTCTGGGAATTGATTTGCAGATTTTCTTCTCCTACTCACTTGAGTTGACCAATGAAGTTATGATAAACTGCATTAAGAGTACTGCCATTCTGACAAGGGGTTTGTATGCTAAAATGCCTGATTCAGTAACTCTTGCTGAGTCATTTCTTACACAATTTCCTGGAATAAATTCTTTGACAGCACATTCTATACTATCTTCAGGGGTCACGCTTCATGAGTTTCTTGCTTGGTCACACGAACAAAGGATAATGTTTTCCCAATTATTGTAAACTAAAGTTCGAATTTTGACCGAGAGATGTAATTACATTTAACTAATATGCCTAGAGTCGGATTAACTTTAATAGAAGAAACCAATAAAAGAAGAAAAAAGTGGTATATAACCATTTAAACTTTTGATAAATGTTTCTTTGTGAATAATGGTGGTGATGAGAGCTTTTCTTCTATGGCATTCGGACCTGTAGGTCCTGTTGGTGCGGGTTTGAAGCTGCAAGTGTCGAGTCTATACTATGTATTCTCTTCTATTAGTTTTGGCTCTGATGTTGTTATAACAAAGAAAGTTGATTTTTATATTTTCTTTTCAAAGTTTTCCTGTTAGTTTGGTGCACTAAGGTGAAGGCCAATATTTGAGTAAAAACAAATTAAGTTTATAAAAATTGTAACAGCTATGAATTATGAGCAATTAATTTAGAATATCACAAGGTCTTTCAAACTTAAATGTGATTAATAATGAAAATAAAGTATGTGTTCTCAGCTGATACATTTGAAAGCAATCCTCAAAGTAAATATTTTGAACAGTGATAAAAAAAATGAAAACCCTCCGTATTAAAACAACACAAGCATTATATAGAAAAGTATAAAGAATGGAGTTATAACTAGGATTCATCCCTTTTTCTTTGTCTCCTTTTAAAAGTATGAAATTGAATAATTAATGCATATTATAAGAAAATGTATTTGCAAGTTTCATTATTGGTAATGTTTAATAAACCAAATGTCTAACATATACACGAAAGACTTTACTAGAGCTGCACAATGTTGCGTCGGTGTAGAACTCTTTTACACCGATATTCAACAACAAGTCATCCTATTTGTAAGATTTATGTGAGCCTGTGTTAATTAAGGCGGCAGCTATTCGGAGGAGGTAAACCTTAATTGGAACAAATGCAATTATTTTCCTTAATTTGTTCATTTTTCGTGTATAACAAAGTAATTCTAAAACGTGATATTCAACCCGTGCGAAGAATGATAATATTATGTAATTTGAACATCTCTCTTTAAGAACAATTTTTTTAAAAGTACGTAATTTAACCCGTGCGAAACATGGGTTTGTAACTAGTTAAAATAAAAATTATTAGCTTCTTTTAAGATTAAATCAAACAAATCTTTTCAATGTTTTCTTCCATGGATTAATATACTTCAATGGACGGAACATTATTGAATTGAAAAGCCTATGTCTATAATATTCTTTTTCACTAAATTTAATCGAAAGGTTATGTACTTTTTTATAGTTTAATTTTTATGCGGTGTAATTTTTTTTACATTATCAACACATTACAATCAATCATGTGTATAATTTATAAGTGATTATGACAAAAGTTAAACATTTTTAATATTCTGACGTTCTGATCTATTCACCGTGTAAATTTTTTGCACATTGGCAATGTATATCAAATAAATCTATTTTTTAAAGTTCAAGGTTAGTTAGAGAAAAAGCAGTTCATTCACTTAATTTATTTATGAATTGTTAATATCGCTTGTATATGTTGAATACTTCGAAATATATTTTTTATTTACTAAATTACATTTTTTAGACTTGGTCCCCCTGACGTGTAGTTCTTTGCTCCGCCCCTGTTAATAATAACAGTGAATTTCTCTTCGATCAAGTTACGTTGTGGAGCAACACTTCACATGTTCCTATACTTGTGAGACATGTGACTTGGTTTCTCACAATTAAATAAATTGTAAACCAGTGTCATCTTTTTATGGTGGTTGCTGATTTCCATTATATAACCTTTTTGGGGTTTTTATTCTCTTGGTAGTTTAGAGTTATTTATTCAGTGTGGTTTTGATTTTTGAAAATGAATTTCAACCAGATTCAGAGTCGCATACGTGAATTTCTTAAAACCTTGATTTCATTCATTGTTACTCTAAAATTTCACCATCTTTCACCTACAAACAATCATGGATGTTCAATCAATCTCTATAAAAGATTAAAGAGTGAATCAAAACATCTTTCATTCATACTCTTGCATATAGGTAATTGAATTTCTTCTTCTTTTTCAATGATGCTAGTTTCTATTTTTTTGTTGTTGTTCAACAATCAACATTGATATGTTACAGCACGGTTATTTGATGTTGCATCACAAACAACGTTAATCAACATTGTTGAAGTTAACAATAAGATTATTAAACTAAACTTAAATGTGCATACTTAAAATAAGATTAAGTAGAATTATTAAACAAGGAAAATTAACTTTTAGTATGTACACTTAAATTGAGTCTTAAACTGAGTTTAAATATGTACATTTACATAACCTACTAAAAATGAGTATAAGATTAAATTAAATTTTATTTAAGGGTAATTTTGTTATTTAGGATGTAATCAGTAATATATGGGGTGTAATTAGAAAAATTCTAAAAGAAATACCCAAAGGATAGTTACTCAATACTGTGATTCATAAATAAAGGAAATTATACCATGTCTGTACAAATGAAAATTCAATATAAACAGATAAAAGGACACACTACAAAATTCTACAAAATTACAAGTTGGCATGGTTCATTTACTTCATTTTTGAGCATCTCCTGAATAACATTCTGCTCAAACCAACAACAACCATCATAGCCTTTAGGCCATTTACCATGAGTCCATTTACCAGCACCTTTATAAAATTTGTCACGAGAATCAAAAGTCATTTTCTTAAGCGAATTTACATTCCTCAATATGTAACTAGCAAACTCAATAACATTAATGGAGCAAACACAACCATGAAACTCCACATATTTCAAATCATTATGATAAAACCCTGCATACTCTCTTTTCTGCCTCTTAAATCCAACCATATGTGACTGTCCCCGATGTAACATTTTAATCTGAAAATTGAAAAATAATGATCATAATATTATATATATGAAAATTTTAAAATTCCATTAGGCATATAAAACTAATCAAGGAATCATTATTTTTGTTGAAATAAAAGGCTGTTTATTATGTATGAATGTATGATTAAGGTTATGTTTGACAATGTCAAATTGTTAGTTTCTGATATACTATTAAGTTATAACATATTTCTCTAAATAAAAAATTAGTTATAACATATAAACACACAAGACTAAAATAGAAGAGATTAGTGTTTCTTCATATGCTACTTCAACTAACGCCTAAGATTATAGCCTATAGCTTAAGCAGGGATAGATAGTATAATGTATAATTTTTCTCAAATTTTTACCCTCGTTGTTTTAATTGAAAATATTTATCTGTAATTGAAAAATATATTTTTTACCTAATTTTTATATTTATTAGTTAATTCAACCACTAACTTTATCCAACAGTTTAAATTTAATTGGGTAGTTTATCTGATATAAACTAGCTTATCGATTCTTCATTAGTTTTTGCTGAACAAAGCATAAACCATGATGAATAGCTAAAATCCAAAAGTAGTTTATATCAAGATCAAATGCTTCCGACATAGTGTAACCTTGATGAAATTAAACATTCAAATTTCCACATGATGTAATATATTTGCTATCTTACACAATCAATGACTTAAACAATTCACTTAATGAATCTGTTTTGGTGTTAACCTCCGGTTCTCATGGATGAGGACCTTAATAATCCAAAGTTCGATCGAGAGCCAAGTAAAGCATGATCACAAATTGAATATTGAATTCTAATAGCGACCCTGCATATCCACTTTACACCCTTGTAATTAACCACACATCAGTTTTGCTTGAGTAAAATTCTATATTCCTATTTTTATTATACACATAAAAATTATTCCTTCTGCTCCTTTTTAAGTGTCGTTTTTGAAATATTAACACTAAATTAATGAAGTGTATTTTTGCACATTTTCCTCCTATTATACCCTCATTTTACTCCACCAATAAATTTCTATTTTAATTGTACACAATTTATCTTTCCAATAAATTTAATATTGTTATTTTTCTCTTGTAACAAACAAGTGTCGGTTACTATCTTTATCTTCAACAAATTTCTATTTTTTTGCACACACTCTCTCATAACAAACAATTGTCAATTTTCTAGACAGTGTGCACATCTCTTTAATTATTTTAAGTAAATATAAAAATTATTCCAACTTCACATTAATCAAAAGCTAAGAAAAAATTAACTTTCCTCCAACTCCTTTCATCAAAATTAAGGCTCAACTATAGCTTTAACTAAGGCTAGATTCACACCTTATGACATAGGTTTTAATGTTGAGATTACTCATTTACCAGATTTAAATCTGAGTTTTTCTATCATGTGCAAATTTGCACTTGTTAAAAGATTTAAAATAGTAATTTTGTATTGGAACTTGTACATTTTGTATTTAATATATAACTTTTTAATAAACAATTTTTTTTTTCAACAAAAACTTGCTACTTTTAGTTGTTTTAACATGTGCAATATTGCACATGTTAGACAAACCCTATAAATATTGATGTTGAAACATCATTAATAAAAAAATTATATTCATCTTATTTATAAAATTTTAACTATTCAAGAAACCATTATTATAGGTAACAAACAAAATTTTGTTTAAATTTAAAGATAACAAGAAACAAACTTTTGTTTTAAAAAAAAACTTTAGTTTACCAAATATATAACATTAATTAATTTTATGGAAAAAGATAAGAGTAATTGACAAATAGTATAATTGACAAATCACATCATTAAAATACCAAAATGACAGATAAATAGGAACGTTAAATCCGCATTTAAACGTCACTTAAAAAGGAATGGAGGGAGACAATTAGTTCCAAATATTAATATAAGAAACTAAAAAAATATAACTAATTCATTATTAAGAATATTAAATATCAACTAAGATCATCATAAATTATCTAATGTGAGTCTATCTGCCAAATTGACTATTTACTTTCTAATATAAAAGCTTTAATTTGTAAATTTCTTGACATATGTTAACAAACACATTGTAAGTATTAAATAAGGAAAATAAACTTATAGTTTTTTCGAGCAGAAAATAAACTTATAGTTCTTTTCAAGTTTGAATTCATTAGATTGATTTACATATAACTATTTAGAAAAATATAATTCATAAAAAAGTTAAAGAGTTGCGTAACTCACTGTCAGAGAAAGTTTGTAGAGATGCTGAGAAGCCATTGCAATATCTAAAATCCAAAAATAGTCTGTATCGGAATCATATCTTTCCTCGACGAATAACTCCAATTGTTTAAGATTTTGAAATTGACCCAAGACTTTTGTTAATTCCTCAATCTGTTTACAACAATAATATTTAAAGTGAATTAAAAGCAACTAATGATCAAATTAATTAAAATAGATCCAGACAGTCAATATTGACGAATTAACACTACTGTGCTTATGGCAGAACAATGTGATAGCGGTGTGTGTGTGTGTGTGTGTATAAAACAATGTAGAGGCTGCTAAATTACAACCACCTAAAATCACTAAAGGGTAAATTAGCAAGCTACATCTACTTAAAATTATTAAGGTATAAGTGTTAACACGATATATTAATAAATAGTTATAAACTGAAGTTTTTGTTTTGACATTAAAATTTATAAACTGAATTTATTTTGCTACTGGTTAATGCTCTGAAGTTTAACATCCGAAAAAAAAAACTCTGAAGTTTAACACTTGCAAATACATTGAAAGCATGCTCAGCAATCGGAACAAATCAACATCTTTCACGGATACTCGGCCGAAAAACCAGGAAAATAATTATGTCTATATGTTAGTTACAAAACTTCCATTCTATTTAAAATTAATTTGAATAGAAACAAAGGCTGTTTTAGTAAAATGAAAGTGGATGTAGTTTGCTAATTTACACCTTAGTGTTATTAGGTGAGTGTAAATTAGCAGCCCCTATATTGTTTTGAACCCTCAACCCACTACTATTAAACTCTATATAAGTTTAATCATGGTGAGTTGGCGGTCTAAAACAACTTTGCACATACAACTAATTAAAATATTTAGAATTGCCACATAAATTAAAGTTTCTAATTTATGTGGCAATACTTTAATTCATGTTGAAATTCCAAATGTTTTCATTTGTTATGTGTGCGAAGTTGTTTTGAACCGTCTAGCCACCACCGTTAAACTTTAATTTATGTGGCAATACTCAATATTTTGATTGGTTGTGTGCGCAAAGTTGTTTTAAACCGTCAATCCACCATCATTAAACTCAGTTTAATGATAGTGGGTTGACGATCTAAAACAATTTTGCACACAACCAATCAAAATATTTAGAACTGTCACATTAAAGTTTTTAATTTACGTTGAAATTCTAAATGTTTTGATTGGTTGTATGTGCAAAGTTTGTTTGAACCGTCAATCCACTATCATCTAATATTGGAGTAATCTAATATTGGAGTAGCAGCAGTGCTGCAATGCACTATACCGCTATCTCAGATTGGCAATCTATAGGCTATATACAAATAATAAACATCAACTAGCAAACATGGGTTTAGACCGACTCACCTGTCCAGAGCCGATGGTCAAAGCTAAATTCTCAATATGTGGTAATCTTTCAATTGGACCAAAGGGGTGTGGTGTTTTTCTCTCTCTCACAGCTGCATTCCAGAAAACCTTCAATAACCTTGGAGCTTTAACAAAAACCATACCCGTGTAAACACAACATTCAAAGGATGAGAGATTCAATGCATCGATGGCTATCTCATAAGGAGATTTACTTGCCCAACCACAACCAATTATGTTCAAATGACGTAACTTAGGACTGGTAATTTTTATTGGTGAACTTGTGAACATGCACTCATAAAAGGTGACGTCTTCAAGTTGGAGACATTCAGAAAACAAATGAGGCAAGATGTGCGTAGACAGATTTTCCATTAGTCCACCCAATCTCATTGTTGTTACGTTTTTCAATCCAGAAAACCCAACAGGATTAGAAAATTCATCACCTCTAAAGATAAACTTGGATAACATAGGAGCCTGAATGTTCATTAGGTGCACTTCAAAATCTTCATTACAAGAATATTCCAAGGATGAAAGATTTGATGCAATGATAGTTATATACCTTTTAAATCTAACTCCACAGTTAACAATGTTCAAATGAAGCAATGTTGGACTGTTTATTATTAAGCTAGAAGTGAACTGACAATCGTCAAGGGTTAAGTCTACGAGATGGCTGCAATGGGAACACAGACTCTGAAGCAGTTTCTGCTTCAAATCAACGAGATGCAACACAAGAGTTCTCAAATTTTTTAATCCAGAGAAGTCCATAGGTTCTACTAGGAGACAGTTTTGTAGGTGCAGATACGTCAAAGAATCATTGTTGGATAAGAGGATAAGGGAAAATTCGTATGGCAAAATAGAATCAGTAATATCATTTGGCAAAATAGGCAAAATATAATCAGTAGTATCATTTGTTTCAGATTTGAAGAGAAGTTCAATACGTTTGGCACCCTTAGCAATTCCTTTGGAGATCAATCTATCAATGAGATCACGTTGTTCATTGCCTAATGGAAAATTTATTCGGATTGAATGGATCATGTCACCTTGATAATGGAACATAAATTGATCCAAACTTTTGGCAAATTCAGATAGAAAGTGAAATCTTTGAAAGAGTGGAAGGCTTTTTGGTAAGTCATGAATTGTGTTATAGTCAAACATGGTATGGAGATCAAAGTTGAGGTCCATCCTTAATCCCCATTCGTGAATCCATCGTTTGGACAATACGCTTGTTTTCACCAAATCCTTCAAAGCTAACTTGGAAAATATATAAGACATAACACAATCAGGCAACTCACTCTCACTCCTAAGCTTTTTACACCTCTTCATTGCTGCTGCATATAAGAGAATTTGAATTAACAGCATAATCAATCAATCAAACGAAACTATATTAAATATTATCATGATGCTGCAACAAATACACACATAATTAACTATCGTTAAACAGGTAAACGAAAGAAGTAGATCTGTTGAATGATTGGGATATGTCCAAAGTGTAAAGGCATTTACAACTAAAATTGCTGCATGCAAGTTATGGTTAGAATGTAATTTGAGTTTGGTGTTGTGATTTTCATTTTATATCATTTTGTGTGTTAGTTCTAAAACAAGAGTACACTGACAAAATATGGTCAACAATCTACTGGTGCTCTATCTTGTACACCCAAGGCATCAGGTTTTAAGTCTGTGTCCGAAATGCTTATGAAGAAGGCTTCAAAAGATTTAGCATTGAACAAGATTGATAATGCTGCTATTATGCATCCATAGGAATCTACTTTGTTTAAGGTGTGTTACTTTGCACCCATTTTATGTAGTTAACACATAAAGTTCACTTTGTATTAAGATTAAGGTTTAAACGCACTTTTGGCCCCCTATGTTTACCATCGTAGCAATTTTGGCCCCTAACAAAAAAAAAATGCAATTTTCACCCCCTAATTTTGTCATGTTTAGGGAAATATGCTCTTTTGGCCCCTTATCTTTACAAAAAAAGTTGCGATTTTGGCCCCTTTTTGGGATACGTGGCGGCTTCTCAACATAGTTGCGAAAATTAGGAGGTCAAAATAGCTTTTTTTTTTGTTAGGGGGCAAAAATTGCTACAACGGCAAACATAGGGGGCCAAAAGTGTGTTTAAGCCTATATGATTAATAAGGCTCATCCCCATGAATGCAATTCAAACTAATATTCCAAAGATCTCACCCTAAAAAAAAGCAGAAAAGCAAGAGAGCATATGAGCATGAACCTCACCTTATATGTCATGCAATCATACATAATTACACTAAATTTCATGTGCCTCATATTCCATCCTTTCAAGATCTCACCCTACAAGAAAAGCGAGAGAAACTAGTGTGGACATACTCTCATATTTCTCATTTTCCTTCTAGTACTTGATTATCTATTGAAAGTCGGAAACTATTCAACAAGGTGCAGAACTATATTTGATTTTATTAAATATTATCATTCAAGCTGCAATCGAAACCAAAAACCCTAAATTTCAGAACTATATCTGATTAATATTATCATGATGCTACAACATAATTAACTATCGTTAAACAGGTAAACAAAAAAACTTATAAATTCATGACATTCAAAGTATAACTTGAAACCTACACAGAAGGAAACAATAAGTACCGGCACTTGGCGAGATTCTGGAGAAAAGCTTATTGTGCTGCAATTTACGACAGCGCGATGGGGAATTAGGATTTCTTCTTAAGCTTCTTAAGCTTTAGATTTAGTTATTTATAGTCGTCAGAAATATTGTCATGCTTTTTATTTTTATTTTTACTTTTACTTTTTCTATTATATAATCTGAATTACTCAGAATTAAAACAAAACAGCCCATATTTGTATGTCATTGTGGTTTTTATCATATGTTTTTTCAATAAATCATTATATATATATATATATGGGGACCGCTAACTTTTTTTTTGAAGAAATCAAAATGGGATATATTAACAAAGGCGATGTAATCTCATCGGTACAAGATGTACCTCCGAGAACACCCCTACCAAAAAAGAGTCATACAAGGTATATACAAGACTATGGTCAATCGAGGCCCAAACACCGCATAGGGTCCGACCACCAACTCTGAGTGTCATACACAAACGTAGTGTTTTTCGCTTTTAGCCACCACAAAGAATGAAATTTAACTTTATCTAAAAACTGTATAATAGGCGTTTCTACGTTGTTAAAGATCTTGTTATTACGTTCTCCCCATATCAGCCACACACACAGGAGCCAAAGCAGTTGGAGAAAGGAGTTGCGAGACTTTGATGAGCCTGTATAATGTATAAATTGGGAGAAGTGATCAATTAAGTTGAGGGGGTCCACACCAGACACACCAATCCACGACCTGATATGCTGCCATAACGACCCGAAAACATCACAATGAAGGAACAATCGGGATGCTGACTCCGCTTGACCGCAGCCTGACACACACGTATCTCCCTCGGCCGGTATAATGCCGCGCCGATGAAGGTTGCTCCTGGTCGGCAACCTGTCTTTCAGCAGACGCCAAGCCACGATGGACACCTTCAAGGGAACCTGCTTATGCCACACTAGATCTCTGGTTGTGTCAATTGTGGAAGAAGCTGAATCTGTCAGAATCTGGTAAGCACCTCGCACCGTGTAGCCATCATGAATGTCTGGATCCCACTGCCACCTGTCAATAATATTAGCCTGCACAGAAACACCATCAAGTAATAGTCTACATGCCTCCAACATCTCTTCTTCCCATGTCCACAACCT
>Ga0228710_1003294_pt1 | contig 25753 bp, 11 predicted proteins | sample MedpolnodulmetaG_FD_177995 | JGI IMG/M metagenome (GOLD analysis project Ga0228710, IMG submission 177995) | Root nodule microbial communities from Medicago polymorpha collected in Santa Monica, California, United States - pink nodules | ecosystem: Host-associated > Plants > Roots > Nodule...
TAAACAAAAAAAAAAAAAATTTCCCCCCCCCCCCCCCCCATCAAGGAAAAAAATATATTTATTTTTATTCACACTTAGGCTGTGTTTGTTTCAAAGGAAAGATTGTGAGGAGGAGAGAAAGTTGAAGGAAAGAAGCACTTTCCATTGTTTGGAACTCAATTAAAATGACTAAGGAAAGAAAGAATTCAGCGGGACCCACACTAAAAACCTTTCCCGGTTCTCATAGATGGACGGAAAAGTGGAGAAGCCCACATATTTTGTATGAAAAGTCCAAAATACCTTGACTTTATTCCTTTTGTTATTTTTTATTTTTCAATTCATTGCCTATTTTTTGCCATGTCTCTATTGCATGCAATTGAATTATTATTCACAATCTAGCCCCCCTTTCTTTTTTAGACACATGTTTAGGGATATAATGTATTACTAAAATGTTTCAGGGTATTTATGTCAATTTATCATTTATATATCTTTCTTTCTTTTAACTATCCACTCTACTTTCTCTTATACCAAACAACCAAAATTATCCCCTCACTTTCTACTCTTCTTCTTTCCTCATACAATCTTTCCTATCTCTTTCTTTCCTTTTACTTTCATTCTTCAACCAAACAAAGCCTTAAAGTTAAAGTCTTTTGATTCATGTATTATCTATTAGTTTAATGGGCATTGTTACTGATATTGACGAAATTTCAGCTTGTCAAAATGGACTTGTCAACAGATAGTCAATTTTTTTAAGATGTCACGTGAAAACACGACGAAAATAAAGGCATGGCCATAAGATATGACTTCCAAGCCACATTTATATAAAACATCAGGCTTCAAGCACTTCCTGTTAACGCAGGTGTTGGGGGAAAATACCAACCATTTAGCTATTAATGGGGAGTGTTTGGTATGGTATCTCGAACCGGTCAGGTACTTCAAGTGCATTGTCAAATAAAGTCGTTCTACGTGCTCAACAACTAAGTTAACTTTTTCCACATTATAAGAAATTAAGTGACTGTCTTCGAGCCATTTGACTAGCTTGTGTTTGGATTATTTGGTCTGATCATGATAACATTATTTGGTCGAAAGGAAATGTCCTCATCTCAAATTATTGATGTAAAAAATCCACGTTTGATGGTAGATTAAGGCCAAACACCACTTGTTTTCTTATTATCCTAATCTTTGATGAATTAATTTTCTTGGTTGTTTACACTTATTAGCTTCTTGATATTCTTTGCTTGGTTGTACATTTGTTTAAATTCTTGGTATGCTTTTTTTTCCCCCTATTCTTTGCACTTATGTTAGACTAGTCTTTTAATATATTCATTTGGCTTTTAAAAAAAAAAAAAAAATTTGTGGAAATGAACACCTATTTTGCAACCCTAACAAAAAACAGCTGCACAAAGGTAAGGGAAAATTCGTTCGTGATACGTCTATTAAATACCTAAGTTCTTCTAAACTATAAATGCTACATATTTTATGCTCATATAAATTCATTTGAATATAAATAAAAAATTCGATGCTTTTTGTATGAAGTCTAATGTTTTTATTTGAATATTTTTTAAAGTAATAAAAACTATCATCTTCAAACACATTATTTTCGCACTTTAGGAATTTAATTTTTTTATATACTTCTTAGTTAGAGCCTAAATTATAGGTTCACTCATAGACCATCAAAATCTCATAAGAGAAAATATTACGTGAACTCTCACCCAACACGTCATTCTTACACTCAGTCAATTAAAACCCAACACCTCATTAAAATAATTTAAAAAATAAATTAAAATTAGATTTTTTTTCCTTATTATTTTTGACCTTTTCTTTATATCCTTTTCCCATTTTCTTTAACTGATCAGCACCACCACCGCAATTTTTTCTTGAGAAAATTTCCTAGATTAGTTTTTATATTCTCCGGAATCTCTATTTTTTGCACCCTGGAATTTTTTTATCTCCTTATATTGGAAAGGATACGTGTCCCAAATTACTCCAACAACCATAAGTTTTTGCTTTTAGTTTACTTTTTTCCTCAATTTTTTACTTACAAATTATGAAACATAGTTCACTTTATGTTCCAATTCCCTCTATCGGGTTAGAAATCCAACGATTAAGCGAAAGACAAAATGAAAATCAACATCTACTGCGACTCTTGGAACTGTGAGCAATTTAGAGAGAGAGATGAAACCATCGTTAGATAGAGAAACCATGGCAAGAGAGAGAGAGAGTTAAGGCTCCCATTATGTATCCATTTCCTTGATTAAAATCATACTTTTTTAAAGTTAATTGATACGATTCCGCAAGTGTATAGTTCTATCGAGTAGTAAAGAGATTATCGTCCATTGAGAGTTAATGTAATTACCGATCTTGTTTTCAATGATGATTAGTTGAAAAGATTAAGGATTAAGAGTTCAATGTTCTTGGTTTAAATTCATATTAAAAAGCGTTATGGGATCGTTGGTTTCATCTAAATGTTAATTCCTAAACATTTTAAGTATGTTTCTCTATCTTTAGGTTAAATTCTTTTCTAGAAGTCTCGTGAGTATAGCTCAGTTGGCAGGGACATGAATTATTATATGCAGGGGCCGGGGTTCGAACCCTGGACGCCCCACTTATTCACCCTGAAGAAGGTGAATTCTAGCCACTAGGCTACTTGACCAAAAAATTATTTTCTAAAAGCAAGAATCTCTTAGATATTTTATGTTTCCTTTCATAATACATAAATGTATCTCAATAACGACCAAGCATATTTTCATGGTTGATTATTATTGAGACCCTTTAAGTGCGACTCTTATTGCCTCTTCACAAAACTATTCATTTGGGGGTGTTCCCATCAAGTTTTGTGTCGTCTTGTCTAATTTCATTTATTCCAATATCAAACTTCATCTTTTGATCCTTCGTTTGATATTTGAGATGATGAGATAACAACTATTAAACTTCACCTTTCGTTTAATACTTGCTATTGAATTTGAAAACGATGAAATTAGATTAGAAAATAGAAGTTAAACAAATAGATATTTAGACTTGGTTTGAATAGGATCAAGTCATTAGACTATTCCAACAATCTCAAGACTAAAAAGTCTACTCACCCATGATCATAGTAGACATAAGATTAAAATAGAAAATAAATTGCATACTTGTAAATGATTGAATGTTAAGTGTTTGAAATGTAAAGAACAGAAAAGTAAATAGCAAGAATGTAAAAGTGCAGAAAATTAGAATAACAAGAACTTAGAACAAAAGTAACTTTGTATTTCAATAATAAGCAAGTTTCTAATGATCCAAGATGATTTGCCGTCTGATAATGGACCTATTTATATCCTTAGGTCATAGACAATGCATTGAAGGTAAATTACAAGCTTTAAAATGGGAAAACAAAGAGTTTCGTAACAACCAAGAAGCTGACAGCAAAAAAGGCAGGATCTGAAGTCCAGACCGTGCACTTTTCAGTTTCTCCATACAGGGCACGCACGGTCCCTTCCCAGCAGCACGCCAAAACACACGGTCCTGTGCTAAAACGCACAGTCCTGTGCTCTTTTCTCTGGAACATGCGTTTTTGATACACACAGATTGGTCTTGAAGCACACTAAAACGCACGGTCTGGTGCTAAAACGCACGAACCGTGATTTTCCTTTTCATCCTTCATTCTTGATCTTTTCTTGCCTAAGCTTCCACCAAACCATCTTGCTTCAACCTGAGATGAAAATCATAGATTTTGTACTAAAATAGCTCGAGAAATACAACTAAAGTTACGAAATCTTATTAAATTAAAATGTTAAAAACACATAAAACTACGACTTATCATTAACAACATGTGTCGTATTTTTATTGGTTAGGTGTAAGAATTATGTGTTGGGTGAGAGTTCACGTATGAAATTTTCATCTCATAAACGGTTTTGTGTATATGATCTAACTAAACAATTTAACTAAAATGGTTTATGAGATTCATCAAAAAACAAATTATTTAGAAGAACATGAATTCAATTTCTTGATAAAACAATTATTGACCAGACTTTATCTTCTTGCTGTTGAACTCTCTTTCCCATAAGAGATTCTGAGGGATAAAAAAAAACTACAAATGCTACATTTGGATCAAGTATTAGAATTTAAAAGACAATCATTTATGTATGCATTTGTTCTTTGTGCTTCAATCCAACCAACATTCTTACAAACTAGAGATTTTTTTTAGACCAAATTACTACGAACTACTAGTGAATTGTTGGCGTCAATAAACTAAGAGAAAAAAGAAAGAAAGAGAGAAAATACAATGGCAACATGGTTTCAATTCTTTTTGTTTTGGGTTCTTCAAAGCCAATCTTCAGAAAAAAATTATAAGAATTGCTCTCGTTGAGAGTTGAACTCAAGACCTCCCGCTTACTAAACGGGTGCTCTAACCAACTGAGCTACGAGAGCTGGATGGCTATTTTTCACTCTGAATTTATTTAACATTTTATTTTTAAAGCATAATGATAACCGCGTGCGAAAATGAGTGACCGAAAAGGTAAGTTAACAAACAAAGGACAATTTCGTCATTATAAAACACCACCCACATGTCTCATTTCTTTCTCAATACAAAAAAAAACAACACACTCAGACACACACACACACACACAGTGTTATCTTCAACACACTCTCTATCTTCAATTTAGGGTTCCGAATTTTCCACCAAAAAAATGGACTCTGATTCATGGATCTCTTCTCGTCTTTCTAACTCTTCACGTCGTTACTATTCTCGATCCGGTAAGAATCATCATAATTATTAATTTCAATTTTAATTAGTTTTTATTGAAATTGTTGGTGATGATTTGTTTTTGGTGTTGTTTCAGATCTGTTTCTGGGTGGAAATGATGATGCTGAACCTGGTGGTGGTGGTGGTGATGATTTAAGGGCTGAATATCTTTGCCCTTTTTGTGCTGAAGATTATGATGTTGTTTCTCTTTGTTGTCACATTGATGAAGAACATCCTCTTCAAGCTAACACTGGGGTGGGTATTCATAAAAATTCAATTTTTATTTATTTTATGTCTTTTTAAAATTTTTGTCTATGATAAAAATTGTATTTTTAAGGTTTGACACTTTTCATATATATTAGGAACAAAATTATGTAGTGTATGTAGTTTAGTTTGTTTATTATATGTAAGTATGAATATTCCTCAATTACAATTTTGAATGAAGATGTGTTTAGTTTTGGTTTTTAACTTTCAAACACTTGCTAGTATTTATTAAGGGTATACAGGGAAAATAAATAAATAAATGTATTTAGTAAGTTGAAATGAAGCTTATATTCAGGGACATTTTTAAATTAAAAAAAATGAGCTTATTTTTTGGAACAATTTATATTAAAATGTGGTTATATTTTAGGGGAAAAAGGCTTGTTATGCAGTGACTTTGGAGGCAAGTCACTGTAACTTCAGTGCAATTTTGTGTATTTTATGTAAGAATTCGTAGATAAGATAGGCACGAAGTCATGTTGACTTTCCCACCTTAAAAGTAGTGAATCCGGATGTGGGAAAGGTAGTATGAGTTTGTGTTGAGTGGTCTTTTTATTACATAAATTTGATAGGTTGTTTTAGTTAGTCACATGGCAGTTAAGTAAGTTAGTTTCATTTCTGCCAGTATCGTTTCTGATTAGCTATATACTTATATAACATTATGCAGTGTTTGGTTAGTTCATCTTTTATCTAAAAGATTATTTAGTCTTCATAGATATACAGGTTCTTCTTCTCTGAGTTGTAGTTCTGTGCTGAAAAGATAACTTTATTTTATTTACTTTTTTTCTGTTCTACCAATTCTTGTTTGGTGTTCAAGATGATGCGTGTGTTGTTCCTGCTTATTAGTTTTAATGAGGCATGTTTTAGTTAGTCTTTGTCCATTGTCATGGTAGGTGTTTCTTTGTTTTTGGTGTTTATATGCTGATGATGGTGATATTGATGGCATTGATTATACTTTTCAGGTGTGTCCTGCTTGTGGGCAAAAGGTGGGAATGGATCTTGTTGCACATATTACCACTCAACATGCAAAGTTTTTCAAAATATCCTTTTTGAAAGTTGGTTTCTTAGTTCTTGTTTGTATTTCTCTTTTAGTTAGATTCTTGCTTATTTTTATTGCTGCTCTATTGATGTATGTTTTTTGCGGTAATAAGTAAATTTTTAAACAATTGATATACATGTTTGTTGGTAATTTAAATTTTCCATCTGCTTATTTTATTGCATTCCCAAAAAACAAATTTTAGTTGAAGCATTGAAGTTTCATGCCGAAAAATGTGTACATTTATGAATGGTTTAGCTGCCTAGAAACGATGTATTTGAACTATCAATCAGAAAACCAGTATGTTTATATTTTTCATGTTTGTCTCTTAAATGTGCTTCATTTGTGAGTAGTTGTGTTTAGTTATTTATTTCATTATCGTTAGTTGGTATTTTCTTGTGCTATCTTTGTTGTTCTATCCATTTAATTTAAATAAAACAAGTTGTGTCTGGTGAGTACATCTTCATTTGGATTGCTTTGAGACATAAACATTTTTCCATAACCAGAAGTTTACGTGCAGCGTAAAAGGAGGGTAAGGAAAGGAGTCACTAACTCAACATTATTTAGAAAAGAGTTGAGGGAAGCAGGATTGCATTCTCTTCTTGGAGGTTCTTCATCCACAGCTTCCTCAAATTCCGAACCCGATACTTTGTTGCAATCGTTTATTTTTAACCCAGTTGTAGGTGACGAAGCTGTGAGTGAACAATCTAGTTCTTCCATCGAAGCTTCCATAGTAAACGATAGCTCGAAAGATGATTCCGTGGAAAGGTATGCATGTGGATACTATTGTTGGATTAAGATTTCCTTTGCTTTAGAAATGGATGCTAAGTTGTAGATTTTTTTTTGTAGGGTATAATAACTTTACACTATCTTGTTATATCATAATAATATTTTTTAAATCCTATTGACACTTTTTCAAGACAGTGAAACATGATAGAACGTTATTTACACCATCGGTGAATAGATACTAAGCTCTTCTATCTATATAAGTATAGTACTGGATGCATGTGCCGTGGATACTTTGTTTGAGATAACTAAATTATGGAATGTTGTGCGGTTAGGAGTAATGCATTGTTTTCATATATGACTTGAACTGTAATAGGTCATTTATTTTTAAGCATCTTTATCACACAATTTCGAAGTTTTTTCTTTTAATGTTATCTGGTATTTAGTCCAAAACATGTAGTCTGATGACAGTAGTTATGGTTACAGAAAACCACAAGTACAGCTGTCAGATGAGGATCGGGTAGAGAAGACCCGAAGGTTTGATTTCGTGCAAGGGCTGCTGATGTCCACCATTCTTGATGATGAGTTATAACTGCAATTGTAGCTGGTATACTATAATAGGAGCAGGAGCTGATCGCGAGGGAGGGAGTTCATTCGAGTGTTACAGAGTGGCAGTAGCTAGATCGGATAAATATGTAATGAATGTATTTATAGTTATGTTCATAGAATGCAGAGATGAAGAAACCTTTATCGAGTAAATATGTAATGAATGTATCTATTATTAGGTCCATCTAATATGCACCTATTCAAATATGGTCCCCTTATTCCAGCTGCTACACTAGGCTGACATAATTGGCTAACATAAAAAAGACTATGGTCCCTAAAAGCAGTGCATGCACCTGGTTTGGTCCCTAATAAAATTTATTCTAACCCAAGTTTGGATTCATTCTTAACACCTGGTTTCCTTTATATCTCTTCATTCAAGCAATCCTATGTATGTCTGAATAAAGTTAACTGTTAAATGTTAATGATGCAAATTTATATCGTATTTTTTATTAAAAAAAGAGTGATTTATTTAAATAGCAAACTTTTATCTTTTAAGTATAGTTCATGCAGTAACGGTAAGGACATTTGATATGGTGTGACGTGGATTCGAAGTTGTAAGTCCCCACCTCTTAACATTTAGTTCGTATTTGTCAAAACAAAAAATTTAGCTCATTTGATTTCATTGTTAGACGGAGAAGAAAAAGAAATGGACATTGTTCTTTCTTAGAAATAAGAAATGATTTTCTCAATTTAATTTCTCTTATGCCTGAAGAGATTCTTTCCAAAGTCCCAAGACCACAAACCAATAAGACTACATCTTCAAGCTATAATATAGAATCATTCACTTGCAATATCTTAATATTTCAGACGCAGATTTTAACAACCTGTCACTTTCCATTCAAATCAAAGGAAAACCAGTTACTATGTACTACTACATGTAGCAAAATAGAAAAATCAGATGTCTAAATAATAATTTAATATCCCATTAATTAAACCTATCAAGAATAAACCAGTAAAAATACTGGAATTCTGTAGGATAATTACATCTCACAATAAGGATGTGCAAATTGAGGATTATAATGTATGTCACCGTCTATACAAAACTAGGCATAAAAGTGCCATGAGAAATATACATTTTCAAGAGACAATTTGACCTTTTTCTACATAAAAGCAAAAACTGTTGGTTAAAGGCCTTTGCATCCACTGAAAACTAAAGAACAAACCCTTTTTTATCTGATTTTATGATAACACTTAAAAGTGATCCTTGCAAAGAAAATAACGGTATACAAGGTGAGACATCATAAGCTGGAACTTGGCTGCTTCAGCTTATTTATTAGAGAAAACTCTGCTCATCTACAATATGAATAGTTGGTACTAAAGAATTTGTAATCAGGATGGTTAACTTGCAATTGCCTAATCCAGTTGTCGGCAGCTCGCCTCAGAGAATTGGCTTTCTGATCTTCAGAATCCCCTTCAGGATCCCAGACAGAAATTTTGAACTTGGTAAAAGCAAGGCCAAATATTGGTAGAGATAGCTTGGATGGTATGTCCCTGTCTTTTCTTGAACAATTTATGGTAGTTGGACCTGATTCAAATAACACGGCTATCATTGGCATCCCTACATTTACTCGTCTGTTATTATCGATAAGAAAAAAGGACAGCAAGACATACTTTGTAAAGGTGTTGACAGGGAATGGAAGGTGAGGAAACATGCACCCAAATCCTGCAGTGTGGGACCGACAGGTATTCTATATATTGGATACCTACAAAATATAAGAAGGAACAAATCATGTTAAATTAGTCATTTAGTTATTATTATCATGAGCCAGTGTTGTCAAATAGCGAATATAATGGCGCTATAGCGCAGCGGAATTCTCGAACCACTATTATTCCGCAATACGCAATTTAGTACAAAGTTTTGACAGATAGTGGTATAATAGTGCTATAGCATTGTATCGTAGCGAAATTTGAACAAATCACAATTTTCTGCAATCCACAATTGAAAACACTGTCATGTGCACTATCCAACATTAACAACGTCCTAATTAAACGTATATGATAAACATACCAAGCTAATGAAACCCAACTTGAAGGTGAAAGATCACAGCTCCGGTAGGTCTTCAAATCAGGAAATTGTTTAGCAAGAACATGGATCTAAGGCAAAAATTATAAATCTTTGTCATGATTAGAAAGCAACATAATCTAAAGGTGGAACTGAACCAAAGGACAATGTTCTTACCTTATCCACTAGTGGTTCACGATTATAAGGTGATTCATGCTCAAAGTATTCGAATACAAGCTGACCAAGTGCACTGCAGCTTCCATTCTCATCACTTGATGAACCTGTGAAAGGTTTACTTGCTAGTGAAAGTCTTTCCAGACCAAGGTTGCTTGCATCTGATAAGTTAGGAAGGTTTGAGCTGCCATTAACTACACTCTTAGATCCTCTTTCATGACGATAGCCACTGCTGCTGTCGCTGCTCGTGTCTCTAGCGGATTCAGAGTCACTCTCCTTACTGGGTTTCCTGTAACAACATGGAAAAGTTTATGAATCGGTTGTATACATGCACTAAAAGAGTGGTTTGCTAAGTCTTGTAACTAAGCCAAAGCATTGAAAGAGTGCCTGGAAAAGGTTTGGATATAGGTGTCTATCAGTTAAAATTGGATAAAAACAGACGAGGAAAATGATAAGAGTACTGCATGGTACATATTACTAGCAGGTATATGATTTGGTTTTCATTATAAAGTTACAGATTAAGCATGTATCCTACTAAGTGTCATTTAGAGTTTGCAAGCAATATCAAGTCTAAGAGCAATAGGACAAAATAGAATCAGAGAAATTTCTGGTGGCTGGTGACCATCTTACTAACAGTTAGTGTGATCTACGAGTTATATCAGCAATCTGCAGTTCTGTAAACATTATAGATGATTTGTTGAATTTAAATTGTATGTATTGCAAGTGTAAACAAACTTCACATATTCATCCAGACATGTTGTAATACATCATTAGATGAACTAGTTTTACATTGATAGTACATCAAAACTAAACTCAAATTAGTGTATAGACCATGCGATCTTGCAAGTTAGAGGATCAATTATCTGAGTATGTGTGCAGCTGATGAGGGCTCAGTAACAGACAGCATCAGAAGCAACAGTCACTCTTTCTAATCCACATGACTTTGTTAGGCAACGGTCTATAGTCTAGTAATATACTACTAAGTTCGAATCAGAGGAAGCTCTTCTAGTTTGCAATTCTGCATCACATTACTAATAAATTTATCAAAGAAATGACCTACACAGAACCAAAACTTCAGATGGTGTCTGACATGTGCTGATATCAGACACATGTTGGTGTCCAAGACACTAACACAACACCGACAAATGTGGCTGTATCCATTTACTTTCATTTTCTCGAATTATTACCAGTGTCTCTGTTAGGGGCGGAGCTAGGATCTAATAGTAGTTTGGGCAATGAGTAATTAACTTAACATGAGTTGAAGATCTATCACATAAATCACTGTGCTAGTCTTGGATACATGTGCTCTCATTTTTGTGTTTTTATGATTTGTTGAATAGACACAGGAAAGCAAAGCAGTTGATCACCCCATCTGTACTAAGTGGGGTCGACTATATGACATTTACAACAACAACCAAGTCTTATCCCACTAAGTAGGGCCGGCTCAATAGATCAAATTAGGCCATAATGTATTATCATAAACCATATTTCGATCCAACTGTTAATCTCTATATCCTTCTTAATAGTTTTTCTTATAGTTTTTCTAGGTCTTCCTCTGCCTTTAGTGAGCTGACTATCCTCCATATGGTTTACTCTCCTTACTACAGAATCTGTAGGTCTTCTCTCTACATGTGCACACCACCTAAGCCTAGTTTCCACCATGTTTTAAAAATTATTCAAAAAACTTGGGCCCCTATAAATCTATTACCATACACCTACATCTTCCCCTAGTCTATGTGTTGGTATCAGTGTCGTATCTCATGTCCGTGTCTAAGTACTTCATAGCTTCGAGATCCTTCTTCTAAATGCTTTTAGTTTATACTAGTAGCAAAGGACTACCTCAAAACCTGTTTAATTTGAACCACATTTACACAACAAAGATGCACAGGCAGAAGAACATAAAACTTTCCAGCAAGTTGAAAAAGGCAAAAAAGAAAGAAAAAAAAGAGAGAAAAAAACAAGCATCATAAACTATTATAGGGAACAATCTAAATCAACGACAAATCATCAACATAGAGTTGGTTTGGTCTGTCGTTGAAAATCCACAAATATCCATCTTGTCCCAAAGCAACCTTGAATGTATATTTCGAATTTTCGAATGTTAACCCCAAATGTAGCAAGAGCAATACATCAGAATGTTCAAATGAAAGGAATTAAATCAATCACTTGAAAAGCAAATCAAGAACAATCACTTTCATATTGAAGAAAGCACTAACCTTAACCGCAGGGAAGGCTTTGATGGATCAATATATAGCTGAATAGCAGACAAAGAGACATTGTAATACTGTTTAACAGATTCATTCCCAGACAATACCAATGGAACACCAGCTCCATATACACTCCACTCCTTGAAAGATTCCCACAAGTCCCCAAGCACAAAGTATGGTTGCAGTTCTGGCTCCACTGTTTTCCATCTTCTCTTACTTTTCTGTTTGTTTACACATGAATAAGCCAAACAATTCTCTTTGAAAAAAAACCAAAAAAAAAAAACCTAACACTACCTTAAAATAGTCCAAAACAACCACATTACACCATTTCTTTGCATTATTAACACAATTCAGTGGTTTGTTGCAAAGTAAGTTTTATCCTAATAACATTGCTTATTTGGTTCTAAAGAGCCTAGCGGTGGAACTCACACACACAAAGTACTAAGAAATGGTAGGTTTGAACCTATGCCCTAACATATCAAATGTCGTTGCAACCTTTTACAATCTGAGTTATACTTACAAAATAGTTTTATCCTAATAACAAATTAAATACTTGAACACATTAATTCATAAACAACCACATTATACAATTTCTTTGCACTATTAACTCAATTGAAAGGATATTACCAAAGTAAGTCTAATCCTAATAATCAATTGAATACTTGATCACATTAATTCATAAACCTAACTTCTCTAAACAAGTATCTCAGTCGGTGAGATAAAAACTATGAGGCACGGATACGGACACGACACAGGACACGACACGCCGACACCGTTAATAATTTGAAAAAATCACATAATTCAGTGTAATTATATGTGTCGATGTCGTGTCGGATACGACACGTGTCCGACACCGGGACACGGCCAATCCAAGGAGTGTCCGTGCTTCATAGGATAAGAGACATTGAACACTGAAATAGTTTAAAAATCATGAAAACTGACATAACCACCACCTTACTAACATTTCTCTATAAGCTTTTTTTTCTTCCATAACCAAACACAAAGTTTGAACCCTAAAAACCAACATAACAAATAACTTACTAAACCTATGTCTGGTTCCACGTTTCGAGTAGAATTGATTCTAAAAGTGATTTTTACACTTAAATTGATTGTTCAAATCACTTTTACATAAACTGTCCAAACATAAACGACTCTACATCCAACTCACTTAAAATCAATTTAACAAAATCAATTTGTCTACAGAAACAATTCATAAACAAAAACACAATAGTTTGAATCCTAAAACCTATCAAAATCACTAATTTACTAAAATTTGTATATATAATTTATAAACCCAACATGAATTTGATTCGAATTCGAAACATTTAAAAAAAAAACAGAAAATTGAACTCATATAATAAAAAATTATTAAAATTAAAAAGCATTGTTTTACTTTACCAATGGAAAACATTGAGCGGGAACATGCGGCGTAGTATGTTCAAGAAACCGACACAAATTAGAAGCATCAACGGTAGTTTCAATCGAAGTGGAAGAAACAGAGTTATCAGAAGAGGAACAAGGTGTGTTATTGTTTTCAATTAACGTTAATTCATGTTCCTCTTGTTGTTCCTGTTCCTGTTGTTGTTGTCTCTGTTTCCGTAACGCCGGTGGGCAGTAAAAACGATTCTCGACGTGATGGCGGGTGTTACGACGGCCGACGATGACGGCGCCACCAGAGACCGACATTGTGTTTCCGGCGATGATGAAACGACGACGTTGAGATGTAAGGTAGGTCAAGAGTTTTGATTGAGTCCAAACAAAACAATAAACAAAGTTTTGTGATTGTGTGTGTGTGTGTGTAAGTGTTAGTTAAGTGAAAATTGTGAACTGTGAAACACATGGGTTTTAACTTTTTTTTTTTAATTTTTTTTTTATTTTAGTCAAAAATATAAAATCTTTTTATTTATTTGTAGTCAACAAATTATAAACTTTTAATTTAGTTGCAGTCAAAAAATAAAAATAATTTTTTTGAAGTAATAAATTTGTACATTTAGAAACTTGTACATTTTATATTAAATATGTAGTTTTTTAATAAATAATTATTGTTTTCAATGAAAAATTACTACTTTTAGATATCTTAACATGTGCAATATTGCACATGTTAGACAAACCCATAATAAATTTGTCTTAAAAGTTTGTTACTATTACCATCAAATTATCGTTTGTTAGTATAGATATTTAATGTTAACTTTACATATTTTAAGATATATTGATAATATTAATGAGCGGTTCTATCTTTAGTTTCTTAACTTGTGTCTTAGCATAAGTTAGCATTTTTTTTCTTCTTTTCTATTGATCTAGTGACCAACACATACTCAAATAAAAACACACACAAATATGATGACCATGGTTTAGACTTGCGATTCCACATAAAACATTCTTATATTCAAACAATAAAGTTGTAACAACGGAGACCAAGAATTCAAATTATATGTAAAATATATATGATCTATGTGTTTTTTAAGTTCAAGGTTTCATCTGGATCCACTCACTATAGTGTGGCACTACCTACGCTAGCAACATACATTTTTGTACTTTTTTTAAGGGAAATAAGTTTAGTTCATTTCATCTGCAATCAAAGTACAAATACATAACGGTATATTAGTAAACAAGTCGGAGTTAGCATCAAATAAGACCATCTTCGTTAAAACATGAGCGACCCATTGACTTAAATCCGGCTAAACTTGACATGAGACTTCTAAAAAGAAATTTGGAACAAATGCTTACATGCATTCATTACACAACCAAATTCTTTTGAAAATAATCAACAACCTTCTTGGAAGCTAAAACAAAATCAGCTCTATCATGTTGTGCAACCGAATGGCTTCTCCCACCTCAACAACACAAAGCATGGAGAACCAAGCAGTTTTTGCCAACACCAAAAAAAATTGTCCATTGTAACGACCCAATTTTAAGATTTTATTTATTTAATTTCTTTATTTATTATTTAATTGTTGGTGTGCTTTATTTATTGGGTTTTAGATGAATTAAGGGTATTTTGGTAATTTGAGAAGTAAGGGTAATTTGGTAATTTTAGGATGAAGGATATTATAGTGATTTTGGGTGTGGAGAGTATTTAAGGAAATTGGTAGTAAATTGGGTAGTTAATGGAATATTGGTGTATGAGTAATAGTGGGAGTTTTAATGAAGTAATTGTGTAATAACATTTTGTGAGTGATAGAAAGTTATTAAGCTCATTAGTGAGTGTGACTAAGCCCAGGAGTATATAAGAGAAGTAGTCTTTAAGAAAATTAGGTCAAGAGAACTCATTTGTTCATTTTAGAGAAAGAGGCAAAGAGAGAGAAATAGAGAGAAAGAGGAAGAAAGAAGAATTTCAAGAGAAAATGAAATCTAGCTTGGGAGAAAGCTCAAGAGGGAGAGTAGATTAAAGATTAAAGTTAGCTTTTGGAAGGTTAAGGTAAGATGAAAGTTTATATTCACCATTTAGAGATTATGAGGGATATAGTGGTTATGGGTCATGTTTGTTTATATGAATTTCATGAAATTAGTGTTGTATTAGTTATGCTAATTGTGGGTATGATGAACTTTGTGAAATCAAATTGTTTATATGCTTAAACTTATACTTGATGTTATAGAATAAGTTGTGCTTGAGATTTTAGCTTAAATGTGTGAAAATCATGACGTTGTTGTTGATTATAGCTCAAATTATGTTCTAATTGCTTGCTAGGTGTTTGGGTATGTTTGTATGTTGAATTTCATGGAGTGAGTTATGTTAAATATGATGTTTGAATTAAGTTTGTGGTTTGTTGGTGATTTTTTTGAGAAATGGGTGATTAATCATGAAATGATGTTTTGATGAAACGAGTTTTTTGATTATGTTGGTGAAGTGGTTAGTGTGGTGAATTGAGTATGAAATTCTGTTTTGATTATGAGTTTTGGGTACGAAATTGAATTTGGGGAAAAACAGATTTTAAGCTAAAAGTCATTTTTTTAAAGTGATTATGGGAAATAAGTCATTCGACAGGTAGCACGACCGTGCGACCTGTCCTGTGTACGGGAAGTTCGATTTTTTTGGTGATTTTGATGTGCTAAGAATATTATTTGGTCCCAAACACCTAAACTTAGTTAATTGATGTATTTTTGAGTACTTAAACTTGGTTTAACTTAAGTTTATATTGGACTTGGACTGTATGAGGTAAATTTGAGAAAATAGACGAACTTTGACATTTTAAGGAAATAGACGGACTTTGAAAAATAACGAATCATACTAAGATAAATTGAGGATGACTATGTAATGTTTATGTGTAGATGAATGATGGTTAGCTTGTTCATGATATGCATTCTTAAAATGTTGATTAACTTGATGAAAATGTTTAATCGTCTCTAAGTGCAAATTGTGTTAAATGAATGAATGTTGTAGTTGATGTTATAAATGCTTGATGATGATTATGATGTTGATGATTTTGGTGAAGATGATTTATTGATGATGATAATTCATGAGGATGTGTGTAAATGTATATCTATAAATGATGATGAATACATGTATATGAAATGGTGAAGTTTATGATGGTGATGTTTCATATGAACGTATGCATTTGGTGAGTCATATGTTCATGTGTTCATGAGTATTGGTGTAAGATATTTCAATATCCAAGTGGAGATAAGATTAATCGGTAAAATAACTTCGACATCCGAAAATGGTACCACATGCATATAGAGTGAGTCTAGAACATTGCATGCATATGAATCTATGTGAAATGATTTATGTTTGACTTGGTGATTGTTGTGATGTAATTGAATTACGTGAATTACATGAATGATGTGAATGGTATGAATCATGTAAATGGTGTGAATTATATGCATTAGATGAATTAAATGCATTATGTGGATTATGTGCTTTATGTGCATATAAATGAAGATGAATATATAGTTACATTTTATAAATGATGATGTTAATGTAATTTGATGATTGTGATAAATGGAGAATGATGTAAGAAACTCTTGTATGTTTAATGTTGTTGATGTATGAAAGTATGTATATGTGATATTTGAAATCCTATTATACTATACTTGAACTCGTAGTTTCTTAATGTTGAATGTAAACTTATCCACTAGTGGTTGTATGATTAACCGCCTCGCCATTGTAAAATAGTGCAGACGTGCAAGTCCAGAACGCTTGATGTAACATATCCCAGACCACTTTCAGGATTGCCGACTGACCCCAGAAATCAACACGAGTCTTTTCAGCATGCTTTATCCTCACTCGCACACTTACGAGGAAACTTTCCAGTAGGTCACCCATCCAAAGACTACTCCAAGTCAAGCACGCTTAACTGTGGAGTTCTTATGGAATGAGCTACCAAAAAGAAGATTGTATCTTGTTGATATAGGTAGTACCAAACAATTCTTATAAGCCTTCTTTCAACCATGTAGTCCCATACCTACACGGCTTCAAGATCCCTCTCATTCCGACGTGATTCGGTTGTGCCTAGAAGCTGTTAAGAGTCGGACCACTCCTCGCCTTCATCAGACTCGAGTGTTACATTCCGATCAAGCGGAGGCGTTACACTTGAGACAACGTGAGTTCCGAGGAATAGCTTGAGGCTTCCTCATTTTCTTTGCTTTTGGAGTCTAGACTAGGGCTCTGACTTAGGACTTTTGGGAGTTGTCTCATTTATATTTTGTTGGATTCACGTTGAGAACATGTTGATTTATTTGATGTATTCTGAGATTGAATTATGATGTTGAGACCTTGAGATGATTATGAAAATTGTTGTTTTATTTCGTTGCATAACTTTGATAAAAAAAAAATTATATGCATGTTTGGGAGTTTAATGACGTAGCACCTTGAGCATAATATGAATTCATTGTTGTATTTATATTAAATATTAGTAGTGGGGTTCGAGGGTGTTACATCCTTCATCGTCTTTGATGCACATACCGAGTCCAAACCTAATTAAGGGAGGGTGAGAACGAAGCATCAATGTTACACTTGTATGACCCTATGACAATTTCGACCAATAGTGATTGGTTGTAGTGCTAGTTCTTGGTTGGTCTGAAGTATTAGTAACCTCGTTGTCTGCTTGAATTATCTATGTGATCTTCTATTCTTCCAACAAAGTAGTTATGTACTCTAGTATTTGAATACTTGTTTTATCAGTCCGTTGTTGAAGCTTCAAGTTCTTGCTTTTCCAGATACTCCATAAGATAGAAGTAATTTTTTTTTCTCTGTGATGTTGGTAACTCTTGTAACAAATTGAAAATAATGGTGCCCATATTGTGATCCTCTCACAACACCTTATCAATTGTATCCCATAAATGAGTTACACACCAAACTTGGATAATGCGTGGACATTCTAGCAACACTTGAATGCTATCTTCATTATTAGCACTACAAACAACACAATCAGTTTGACACGATACATATCTTGTGGGGAAGCAACCACGACAAAATCACCACACCAAGTTCTTAATCTTTGATGGAGCTTTGAGTTTCCAAAATAAATTTCATCTCCCTAGCCTATGTAAATGAAAGTTATCAACAATATTATCTACGCAGTACGCACTACATTCAAAAAATTTACCATTCTTCTCTGTCTTCCATACTAATTTATCTTTCATGACTAATATTTACGACTTTTTGTACATTCTCTTTTATTGACTAAAATTTATATGAACCCATCAAATTATGAGTTTCATATACATTTGCAGAACAAATATGCTAGTTAATAAAAATATTTAATATAAAATGTACAAGTCGTGATACAAACATATATTATTCTAATTTTCTTAATGTGCGTAAGTTTGCACATAATAGAAAAATTCTTATAGAGAAAAGTGTTTTATATAACGTTATTCATAGTAGTATTTTTTACATGAGAGATAAAAATTTAATTTGTCATCATTTAAAAACAAAGGAAAGTGCATAACAAGTTTAGATTGGTAAACTTAAATAGGGTAATAATTATTTTGGTCTCTGAATGTGTAACGAGTAGCAACAATAGTCCTTCAATGTATCAAAATTTTAAAATAGTCCCTGATCATGCACTTCGTTAGTCAAAATTATCTCTGACAGTAAAATATTTCGTTATTATTGTCATATTAGTCTTTCAACATACTTACTTATCCACATATCAGTTCTTATAAGTACTTACTTATTGTCATTTTAGTCTCTATATGAAAAGAGTTATTATGACTATTGAGAGATTATTTTAGTAACATAGACTATTTTAACTAACAAAGTGCACAATCAAAAACCATTATGAAATTTTAATACATTGACCAAAATGACTATTACCCCACTTAAATATTACTGCAGTACTACTGAGAAATTAGGTGATAAAACCCATTCTCTGTTGCAAATAGTATTGTCTGTAAAAAGTAGTAGAAGATAGTTAAAGTTCACTCACCAACTTGATTTGAATTTTGAACACCATAAAGCTTAGGGCTGGACAAGAAACCAACGCCAGACGAATCAATTAAAACCGCCCTAATGAAAACTGACTTGGGCGGTTCGGGTCTGACGAGTCACATGAGTATAAAAGTCCGATTTTTTATGGGCAGTCACGGATAGGTTCGATTGAGGTTTTTGGGACAAACGATACCTAAGACCTACCGATCCAATACATATCTCCTTATATTTAGATCCAATCTAGAGTCTAGTAGCAAGCAACAACCCAACCCAATACAAAAGACATTTTGTCTCATGTTCAAAACAAATTACAATCAGAATTTTGTTTCAATCCCAAACAACATCGTTTTACCACTAATACATGTATGCCCTTTTATTCCTAGTCCTCAGAAAACCCTAGTTTCATTCTTACTTCACTTGTTGTTGCACCGTTTTAGACATTCAACATCATCACTACGATTGTTCTACTCACTAATCATTACAAAGCATCATTCCATTTAAGGTCCTTCATCACTCTGATGTAAATCCAACATACGTGTATGTTCTGGGTTTGTTAATGTTCCGTGTTTATTTTTTATTTCATTTTGACTCTGTCTTAACTTTGTTTACCACTCTTTTATTTTGATATATGTTTATCGTCTCGCTCTTTTTGCTTCTATCGTTCAAAATAATTTTAAAAAAGATGAATTTATTCACTGATTAATCAAAGGTAAAATTTAGGGTTTTGATATTGTCTTTGATTTTAACTTTGTTTTCCACTCTGTTATTTCTTTTCTTTAACACAGTTTTTCCTATGTTGTTATATCTATTTCAGCTTATTACTTGTAGAGCATAAGGGAGTGGATTTTATCAATGATTGATAAAAAAGGTAAAAGTTACTAAGCTAGAGTGTTTTGATTATATATTGTTTAATGATTTCTTTATTTTAAGAGATTTAAGTAGATTTCTAACTTCTTTTTTTTTTTTTTGATGTTATTGGAGACTTAGATAATTTGTAACTCTGAAAGATAGATCAAGTACACATTAGGAGTCAAGGAGATGTTGAAGTAAGGCATGGAGCTGCTGGCCAAAGAATTGATATGTTTTTATGTTCTCTTTGCTTTTTTTAAGTGCATGTCAGTATGCAAGTTATTTGTTTGATTTGGAGTATGCAAGTGAGAAGTATTAAGTTTGATGTTAAACATCATATTGACATGTTGTGATTGTCTTTCTCTTTGCTTTTGATATGTTTTTGAATTGATATGTATTGACTGTCTTTCTCAAATTGTATGTATGTAAGTGATAAGAATTATGGTTCAAATATTTTGAATAATAGTGTTTATATGTTTCTACACGAATGAGTAATGTTTTTTCTACAAAGAATGAGTACAACTTGTATGATTTTGTTTTGAATCTCATGTATAAGTTTTTGATTGTGTGTGTCTGGTATGATAGTGTTCATCATTTTATACAAGTTATTGATAAAATAAAAAATATTTTGTATAAACTACCTTTCATTTTTTATTCTTGATTGTATGTATGAAGCTAAACCTATGGAGGGAATAATTGAAGTTGCACCTTTGAAAGGGATAATTGGAATTGTAGCTATGGAGAAGGTTGATTGAGCTGCATCTATGAATTTGGTAACTGGAGCTATAGCCAATTGTAAGTTACAATTTGATTATATATATGATTATGCTTGTGTGAATGCTTCTATATTTGTTTTGCTTAACTATATGATTATGTGTATTTTGTGTATTGTATATGCTTATATGATTGTATTTACTGTATGCTGAAATGTATTTCACAAATTGTATATGCTTATGTCCACCTGTTGATATGTTTATCTGCCTGAATACTTATATGTGTTTTGAGTTCTGTTCACATGCGCATATGCTTGTCTGCATTAGTTTTGAGTTATGTATATGTTCGTATATTGATGTGAGTTATGTTCAAATGTTCATATCAATAGCTTCCTGCGTTTTGAGTTCTGTATGTGTCTATTTCTTGATATGTCTATCAGCCTCAGTTTTGTTGATATGAGTTCTGAGTTATGTTCATATGTTCATTTCAATATCTGCTTGCGTTTTGAGTTCTCTTTATGGCAGTTTGTTGATATGTCTATCTGCCTGAATTCTGATGACATGAATTCAGTTTATATGCATATCAAAAGCTAACTATTTAAAAAAAAAAACACTTGTACATAATTAAAATCTCGAAGCACTTAATAATTTTTTTTAACACTTTTATGTAATTAAAAACTTAATAAATTATGTTAACACTTTTATCCCAACAAACAAGAGAAAGAGAAACAACATATTGAATATTAACACACAACATACAAGCATCATTAAGAGAAGGACACCAACAACACATATACTTCATAAAACATTAAATTCTAATCGACTATTTGCTACTTTAGTATCAGAGCGGTAACTTTGTTCAATGATGCTAAAATATACTTAGAATGAGAAATAATATATAACCCCACGAAGACATAAGAAATGTATGGATATCAATTTTCATATATAAATAGGGTTTCCGTAGGGATTGCCCCATTTGGGGATCCATGGCCAGAGAATTATTTTCACAAAAAATAGAGATAAGGGAGAAAGCTCCTTCTGAGAATAGTGCGAGGATGGATTAAATCTAATATCCAACGGGGTTCTGCTTCGTTGGAATATAAATCCTTACCACCCTTAGCGGAGGAATACTTCAGAAAGGGCCCTATGAGATTGCAAATAGAATATGTCTTACTTTTTTTAGACGTTGTGAGATTAAACCTCAAATAGTACTTGAAGTAAGATTACATTCTATCCAACAAAGACATAGAAAGGATTCAAATCCTAATCCCTGTCATGACTCTATTTCAATCTTTACTTTTTAGTTTCAAAAACCAATCCGGTAAATCCTCCCAATTTACTATTTTATTTATAAGTTCAGTTAATTGGCGAGTCAAAAATAACATTCCAGGTGGAGAGATAACTTACCACTTTATTACTTGGAACAGTTTGGTAAACTTGTTAAATTTGACATCACATCATCGTGGTATATAAAATTGCACCGTGCAATAAAGTGTATGTTTGGTTTCATGGTACATAAAATCAAAAATGATTTTAGACACATAAAACTAATTCTAAAATGTGATGTCTACCGAACTCGATTGTATAATTTGAAACTTTTAATTCTAAACGTGATTTTTACATTAAAGTTTACTGTTCAACCCATCTACATAAATGTATTAATTTAAACATAAATCACATCACATTCATAACATTTTTAACTATAATTATTTTTACAAAATCAATTTATTCAAAATCAATTTTTGTGATTGTAAAATCAAACATACACGAATTTCAATAAACGTCGGGTTTGACAAAATTCCAGTGATATCATGATCTTACTAAGCATCAAAATTGAGCTTTTGTTCAAATTGCAGTGACTCATCATGATTTTAACATCTCCGTTGTTTCTAACTAAATAAATTAGATTCAACGTTTTTTCTTCTTCTCTTTCTTCTTTCTAGAATGGCGTCTTAAGGCTGCAATATTTATAGATATTAATTGAGAGAGACGGCAATATTTCCTCCAAGTTGAATACTAGCAATACTATTATAAGACTAGGACTCCCGAATTTCCTCTTCTTTTTTGGATAATATGAAGCAGAAAGAGTACACATATGTTGAATATATTGCCGTATTATATGTGCTACTTTGAATGCTTCCAACTCAATTTTTGACCTATTCACAAAATTCTTCAGACTCACCTTAAAATAAACCATCTCGACAGTTTGATATTATTTTTTAAAGAGCAAAAAACGTCATCGAATTAAAGAATATTAATCAATTAATTAATTATACCAGCGGTAAACATAAGAGGACGGATCTACAGTCACGCTGCAACAAATCCAAAAAAGTATGTCAATGTCACATTATTTGGTAAATATTTTATTTATCAATTTCAACTTTCAAGTTGCCCTTAAGAAACTTTCAAGTTAATAAACTAAGACCTATCAAAAAAAGTTAATAAACTAATTAAAATATATTCTCTAAACAAAAAATAAAACTAAGAATAATATATTTTGCTTATTTACCAAAAAAAGTATTGTGCTTAGCGATCAAAAGAAGAAGAATATAAGTTGCTTCAGCAAAAAAATATTTTGTATGTATTGATATTGTGAAATAATTTGACACTGATGATTTTTAAAGCCGTAGATATTTACGTATTTAGTTAAAAAAAATACTATTATTATATAATTAATTGTTGAGGTCTATTCAAGTGATTTAAAGGGTTTATTCTGTTCTTGTGAGCTTAGCTCAGTTGGTAGGAACAATGTATAATATTTGCAAGGTCCGAGGTTCAAACCCCGGCCACCACAAAAAAAAGGGTTTATTCTAATGTTACTGTAGTTGATATGAGGCGATTAGGTTGGAGGTGTTGATGGGTTGGAGTTGGAGGAGACTATTTGGATGGTAGGAGGAACGACCGATAGAGTGTTTTAATATTGCTTGATAATATTTTTTTTTTTTAAGGATAATGTATTAGACAAATGGATTTGGAAACATGACCCTGTCGAAGGGTCACGGTAAAGGAGGTCTATCATATCCTCATGTCTAATGATCAACTTACTATTGATTTGCATTCAAGTTTAATTTGGAATAAAGTAGTACCTCTCGAAGTGTCATATTTCGCGTGGCGAACAACAAGAAGATAATTCCTACAAATGACCTAAATGTAGGCGAACCAAATAACATAGACCGAATATACTTCTTGAAAATATGTGCTTACACAAATTGTTGTGCGTAACCCTCCTTATATGCTGGGAGAACGGTAGAAATACTCAATCAACAATGAACCAAATGTCAAATGCCACTAAAGAAGTTACACCCCAAAAGATGATTAATCGTTTCTCCTTTCCCGCGTCCACCAGAGCACCATATCGAATCTCAAAGTTAAACTCCATCCTTAGTTTTAAAGTCACTCTTACTACTAACAATCCTATCAATTATATATTGTGTAAGTTTTTATTTATTTATTTTATATACGTATGCATTGAAATTTGAGTGGTCTTGGAGGAGAGAAAAACAAAAGAGAAAAGAAAAATACAGTTTTCTTTAAAAATAATATTATCCAAATTCATACATTAAAAAATATTATTCAAATTTATGTCACGTCACAATGAGAAAAAAATGGCCCAAAGACCTTGTATTACACATCATCATCATCATCTAAGCCTGTCAAAAGTCTAAACAATACATCTTCAATTCCTATAAATAGGAGACTGAACTCCACTCATAAATCACACAGGCAAACAATTAACTTCTTAATAGTTTGTTATTTCATACATTAGCAATATATAATTCATTATCATCATGGGTGTCTTCAACTTTGAGGATGAAACCACATCTATTGTAGCTCCTGCTAGACTTTACAAAGCTCTAGTTACAGATTCTGATAACCTCATCCCGAAGGTTATTGATGCCATCCAAAGTATTGAAATTGTTGAAGGAAACGGTGGCGCCGGAACCATCAAGAAACTTACTTTCGTTGAAGGTTAGTATATATATTTGTGAAAAATTGAAGTGGCATACAATTTTTAAAAAAAGAAACTTTTTTTAACCCTATGTTTTTTTTTCTGAGGAAACTTTTTTTTAACCCTATGTGTAAAATAAAAATAACTAAAAACTAGAATATTCGATATTATCTAATGGTTATAGACGGGTCGACTTAACAAATGCATACATACAAATTTCACTGCATGCAATCCATATCTTTAAAATAAGGGAAATGTTAACTAGTGTCCTAAGGGCACTAGTTAAGAAGATTAATATAGAAATTATATATGTATTGGAAATTGGTGAAAAATAGAATGTTTAACTTTATGAAAGTTAAATAGTTGTTATTTGTAATTAAAATTTTCTATTTTTGACATCCTTAACCATTACCCTTAGGGCACTGGTCAGGACATTGGTTAGCAAAACCTTTAAAAATAAAGATGGATTAATATAAGCTATCTATATTCGCTTCAGGTTTTTTACCGTAAAACAATATGGGAAACAAGTTTTAAGATACATTCTTTCAAAAAAAAAAGAAGTATTTTTTTGGTTACTAATTAAAAAAATAAAAAAAGTATTAAGATACATAATGTAAATAGTGGAAGTCAACAAAGCACATGAGATTTACTAAAAGAAAAAAAGCAAATCACATGAGAATATTCTTTTGATGACATCATTACATATTATATATGTATAATAGAGGTCCACTGGCGATGTAAAATTATTTTACCGTTACAACTATAACAATTCACCATACTACCAAATAAATAAGCCTATTTAAAAACTGTTTTTCAATACTTGACTAGAAAGACTATATTTTAAAAGTAACCATAAAATGTTTGATTCTTGTTGATTGTGAAGTGCATATCCTCTTTTCTTTTATTATATATTGGATTATTTGTTACTATGTTTTTGATATAATTTTTTTTTATGAGAAACAGTAAATTTTAATAAATTATTTTCAATAGCTTATACAAATTTTTTATAACCTAAGAGATGTCCATGATGTTTGTGATTGTGATTTGTGAAACGAATCAATTATGTGCAGGTGGTGAAACAAAGTATGATTTGCACAAAGTTGACTTAGTAGATGATGTTAACTTCGCTTACAACTACAGCATAGTTGGTGGTGGT
>Ga0228710_1003296_pt1 | contig 25742 bp, 10 predicted proteins | sample MedpolnodulmetaG_FD_177995 | JGI IMG/M metagenome (GOLD analysis project Ga0228710, IMG submission 177995) | Root nodule microbial communities from Medicago polymorpha collected in Santa Monica, California, United States - pink nodules | ecosystem: Host-associated > Plants > Roots > Nodule...
AATTAGGGTTTAGAAAAAGGGTTCAGATTTTTGTGTGAAAATGAATTAATTGATTTGTAATGGTTTGGTTCGGTTCAGTTCGGTTCGTAACAATTAATTACGGTTAATAACGGGTGAAACCATTGCATGATATGATTGAATGTGAGCAGTTATACATGTTCCCTCTTTTAATTTAAATAAATCTGAACCACTTATTTAATCTATTGGTGTTTTTCTCGTGGTTCACCGGTGAGGAACCTAATTGGACCCTCACCCTAGAATCCACCTATTATGAATATTGAGATATTATTTTAACCTGAAGATTATTTGTCTAACATAATACACAATTAAAGACTATTTTAGAATTTTGACACATTAAATGATTAAAGTAACTTTTTTTTTTAGAGAAGATGATTAAAGTAAGGGTCATGTTAACTTGTACTCTTATGAGTTAATGAGTTTAAAATGGAAATTAAAAATAAATTTTATATTAAAAGTGTAACTTTTGCAACTTTTAAGAGATTTAATGCACAAGTTCTAAGAAAAACTTTCTACATTTGCCTTCCTAACTTATGCCCCAAAGACACGAGTTAATCAGATGTGAACCCATTATTTGTGGACTGAACAAACTTTTATTATTTAAAATATAATTATTTAATAATATGTTCTTTTACTGATTAAATTATTCGAATAGTTTAATAAATATTAATTATTTGAATTGATGCAAAGTCAAATAACTAATTGACTGCATGAGCTCCACCTAATTACTAAACTCACATCAGTGAAGATTAATAAACTTCATGTAATTGCAGGATTTATTATACTTACGATGAATGAATAAATTTTATTTAGAGGCATCGATGGCCAACAAAACCAAAAAATATTTGACAACTATTCATATTTTTTAAACCAATTTTTTTATAATGACAAATATTATTATATTAATTTATTGTTAATATTAAATTACGTATTTATAGAAGCAACAAGTTAAAATAATTGAGATTCATTTAAGAGATTGATTTTACTCGCACCGCCTCAAGATCAACTAGGACCCAAGAGACCCAAGGATAAAGCATCCGCTTGTGCCACACATGTTGGTTTTTTAGTTCTCATTTTTACCCTTCTTCTTCATTACTTCTCTTTTTTCCCTCTTAATTTCTCAATTAACATTCTCTCTCTAAATCTTAGTTTTTTTCGTTCAAGTTGCAAACTTTTTTCAGAAATTTGAGTGTCATTTTCTTCATTCCAGCTGTTCCACAAAAGTGTAACTGATCACAAAACAAAAGCATTCAATTTTGATTCTCACTTGCATGAACAACAACACACATCAAAACATGAACCTTATTCAGTTACAATACTACTCACAACAATTTCCTCACCTTAATTTCATGTTTTTGTGTGATTGAATTCTTGTTTTTTTCTTTCTCACCTCCCTAATTTTCTTTGTCTATACCTTCCTATCCCACATGGCTGTGGTTGAAGATAGAGATAATAAAACTCACTCTCACTCTCATTCTCATTCTCATGATCAAAATATTTCAACTTCAACATCATCAATCACAATGAGCAACAAATACACAAAAGATCTCTTCAACAAGTTCATTGCTGCAGAGAATCATCGTCGTCGTTGTAACATACCTTTACCTACGGTGAAGCCTGTCCAACGGTTTCATTCTGCTGAAGAAATGGATGAAGAAGACTTTGAACTAAGTCTTGGACTTTCAATGAATGGTAGATTTGGGTTTGACCCAAATACTAAAAAGATCAAAAGAACAACTTCCATACCGGAATCTATGATTCCGGTAACTATAGGTGGTGGTTCAAGCTCTGGTGGTTCTGGTGGTGGTGGAGGTTTGATGAGAACATGTTCATTACCGGTGGAGAATGAAGAAGAATGGAGAAAGAGGAAGGAATTGCAATCTCAAAGGAGGATGGAAGCTAGGAAAAAGAGATATGAGAAGCAAAGAAATTCTAGGGCTATGAGAGAAAGAAGTTTTGGTGGTAGTGGTGGAGAAGGGGGTGCTGGAAGTGAAGGTGGGAGTGGGAATAGTAATAATAATTTAGTGGAGGTATATGTGCAAGGTGTTGGTGGTGAAAGTTTGATAAGAACTAGTTCTTTAACTACTCGTGTTGGTGGACTTGGTTTGAATGGTGAAAAGGATTTGGATCAAGTTGTTCCTCCTTCACCACAAGGTGGTGGTGGTTCTATTGGTTCTTCTTCTGGTACTTCAGAATCTGAGGGTCAACAACATGGTCAAGGTAAATGATTTTTTTGTTATTTTTACTTTTTCTAGTGCTTCAATTTTAGTGTTCATTTTGATTTCTTTTTGTTGGTAATAAATTGGTGTTTTTTTGAGTCGGGTCGTTGTTCTGGAAGAATCGTGGATAATTTACTTTAAATTTTTTGTTGTTGATGAATTGGTGTTTCTTTATGTTGGGTCAGGTCTAGGATATCTTTGAAGAATCGTGGATAATTTAGTTAACAATCAATAAGAATCAACACATGACTAAATTTGTGAGTGGTATACATAAATTAATTTTTACTCCACTTGCAAATTTGTTTATGTGATTGATTTGTATTGATTATTGATTAAATCATCCGCGATTCTTCGAGGATAAGAGAAAAACCTTATTTTAATTGTTGATGCATTTGATTTGTTTTTGCTTCTTGGGTTATTAAATTAAATGGTGACTTTTTTTTCTTTCTGGATTATAGTATTAATAGTCATGAATCAAGTCCAAAAAGTGTTAACTTTTGACAATTATTTCTTACTCTATTTTTTTCTTAACTTTAACAAGTTTAGAAGATGTGGATCTAGGGTATGTGTTTGATAATATTTTTGAATAAAAAGATGAAAGATTGGTAAATGGATTATAGTGTTTCTTGTCACATGGTGGGGTGGGGAGTTCACTGTCAAGGTTGATCACGCCCTGTCGTGTCTTATCAGAACATGTCCGTGCCTCTCAAAATTTCTAAAATGTTTTTTTTTTGCAAAAAAAAAAAAAAAATCTGATTTTGAAATGAAAAATAAAAAAATTCTGATTTTGTGTTTTTTCAATGATGGTGTGCTTTCATGCTTTTCAAAATAATTAAATCATCCACCGAAAAGGTTGCATGTTAAATATCATTAATCATCCACTGAAAAATAGTTAATCAAAACTTTGAAGGATACATGGTGGTGGGGTTGGAGAAAGGGAATGAAGTGATAAGGAGGTCAATGATTCGATCTTAACCCTTGTGAAAACCGACAATACTAACCTAACCTATTTTCAGATCTTCGAATATACAAGATAATCATTAACAACAATTCGTGTTCAACTATCCATATGAAAATTATGTTTAATGATGTTCAAACTTGTTATTAATTCTTGATGATTAATGAGTTGTATTCATTTTTCATTCACTAAACGTAATTAATCACATATTTAAACATTGTTAACCATACCATGGATATTGAAATTTGATGTCAAATTTTTGTCTCAAAATAACACACGACTCTTTTATCTTCGAATCACATAATTTTAAGAATTAGTGTGGGTTTGGTTTTTTAAAGTTAACAAGTATTGAAATTCTTCTTATTTCAAAAAAAAAAGTATTGAAATTCTTCTACAAGAAAATTGCATCACTTCAAATGTAGTTTTGGTAAAAATAGAAGTTTTCGGTTAAATATTTTTAAAACGAGTTTGGGTATTGTTTTCTTTTCTCTAAAAAACACGATTTGAATGATCAGACAATAAGACATTGGTAAGGTTTTTTTGTATTGAATAAAAAATGTATGGTAAGTTTTGCAGCAAACTCTACTCATTGAAAACATTCACACACAAATCATTTCACATTGAACTCATTTACAACAACATAGAAAACCAAATTCCATTCAAAATCACAGTTTTTAGATGCACAAAACACATGTAGTTCAGGTTGGCAGTTATTGTATCCTTTTTTTGGTATCACAACGAATCACCTATTGGGATTTTTTGAAGATATTAATATTATTATAACAAGTGAAATGTTTTTGGTGTATAAGTTTTTACTAAATTGTGAATGTGTGTATTGGATCCTCTTTTATGTTGAAATTCATATAAAGAGGATATATATACGTGTAAGATTTGCATATTTTTAAAATTGTGGGACTGGATGAATTCTTATTGAGATTTTCCACATAACTTTATTAGGTTGAATTTTAACATAAGAGTATCCAAATCCGAATGCGAGTTTACTTTACTTATTTTCTTTCTTATTTAACCGGGAGAGCTAAAAAAAGGAAAAAAAATAAAATCTAATGGTACGATTTTATTTTCATACTCCTGAAATGAATTTGAATTTTATGATACTAATGTTTGGAGTGGCAAAATTTTTTATAATTGAAGATTTATTGCCAATTTGTGTAGCTCATCACACCCTCTCCATGAACTATAATAACAAACTAATTAGCTAAAAACTAAGGTCTAAGTTCATCAGTAGTAGCTTATATTTTACTATTGCTACAGTTAGCATAGTAGGGTAACTAATCAGTGATGGTATATCTGACAGTGCTTCTCAATTTGAAGTTATTTATATCCTGGAATATTGTTTATGGTTTTAGTAGTAGGTTTTTGTCTTATTTCTGTGCAAGAATAGGATGCTAATTTCTGCATCAATAAAAAATATTTGAATATTATCAGAACATGTTTTCAAGTTCATGAATGTTGATTAGATTCGTCAATAATAGTATATGCTAAAACTCAAGATTTGGCATTCATAGTTGTATTTATGATCTGGTTTCAAAGGTTTTGTTTTTGCTGCCTTATATCTTAAGCTTCTACAATTGAATAATTTTCCATCTGGTATAGCTGCACCTATTTAAGAACTTGTTACCATAAAAGCACAAAATTTTAATTTTGAATTCAGACATGAAAAGTTAGTATTCACTATTGGGTGAAACCATTTTAGCCAGCTAGTTTCATATTAATTGCTTGTACAATGATCTTATGCGCCTATATAGCAGCGTCATTTTATATCTGACCTTTCATAACAAAGGTGTGTCTGGTGTCCAACACATGTTAGTATTAACTATTGAGTGAAATCATTTTAGCTAGCTAGTTTCATATTAATTGTTTGTATTTTTTTTTTGAGGGATTGTTTGTACAATGATGTTATGCTATGTAGGCTATGTAGCACCGTCATTTTATATTTGACCTTTCATATCAAAGGCGTGTCTGGTGTCCGACACATGTCAGTGTATGATACTAACACGATCCTAACATATGTGATTACGTTCAATTACTTATAATTTCTTATATTTCAAAACTTCATATTTGCGCCTACTTGATTTGTCAGGAACAACGCCAATGGATACCGAAAACTCGAACAAGGTTGCTAAACTTCAAAACAAAAATAAGGACTTCAAGAACTTGTTTGAAGACATGCCAAGTGTATCTACCAAAGGAGAGGGACCTAATGGGAAGAAAATTGAAGGTTTTCTTTACAAGTATGGGAAAGGTGAGGAAGTGAGAATTTTGTGTGTTTGCCATGGTAGTTTTCTTACTCCTGCTGAGTTTGTCAAGCATGCTGGTGGAGGTGATGTGACCAACCCTTTGAAGCATATTGTGGTCAACTCAAGCTTAATTTGATTTAAGGCTATATGAGGAGAAAATCTATGATATGAGTAATCATATTTTATTTATTATTGAATCCTATGTTCACCCCTTAGCCTTTGAGGATCTCATTTAATGTTGCCTATTGAGGTATATTTCTACCTTTGTTTTTATGTTTGTGACTTTAGGACCCTCTATGAGGAAAAAAATGGTACTTGCTAGAAAGTTTTATGTTAATTGTCTATAAATTAATTTATATTAGTAGTCTCTATTATATCTGTGGGTATTTCTTTTTTGAGTAAATTTAGTTTTAAAACTTTTTAATATAAGATTGTCCCGGGTCTTAAAGAGTGGTCGGGACACTCTTTAATATTTTTCTTGATATAATTAAATTTTATCATCACTCATATTTTAAACGATCTCATCAAAAACTATTGTTCAATTCATTTTCAATTTATTATGTGAAATGGTGATTTTACTCAATAAAATGATTACGATTTTCCTCTTTATTTGTTATATTGTATTTTCTGAAGTTTTAAATTGTAGATTTTGTGATATTCATTAGACTTTATACAATCATGTGGTCTTAATTTTTTTCAATTAAGTCTTTGTTTTCAAATTAAATAAATCTAGTATCACCCGAAAAATAGTTTACTCAAAATCATTAAATTCTCATTTCCTATTAGTGATCGTTTGAATAACATATAACTTATTTCCAAATAGTTTTGAAGAGTTTGTAGGTGTGATATGAAGGTTTGAATAGAAAAATTTGAGATTCACCTTTAATTAAAAAAGGTTTAAAAAAAAAAAGGCTAAGTTGTGTTATACTCGTCACATTCATATTACGGTAAACCACTCTACTTATCATACTCCAAATTGATCAACATCCTAGAATTTGATTTGAAAATATTTCAAGAAAAAAAATAAAGATAAAAGAAAGAGAGATGAATAATTTGATTGTGTAATTATAAAATTTTGATCTAAATTGCTCAAAATATCATCAAGAGATAAATAAATATTGATTAAGGAGGGATTTTTTGAGACTCAATATAGAGAGATCGAAAGCAGAGATTTATCGCATTTGGAAATGGGCCTCTCTCTAAGAGGAAAAAAATACCTACGTATTACCATTTTTTGTTATTTCTTAATTTGTTGAAAAATTATTTGATTCTTTAAATATTTGTTATTGAACTTTTTTATAGATGGACTGATTCAAATGTGTCATGTATTTATCCAGAACATTTAAATGTTATGACATGTGTCTCTTTTAACTTAACCAAGGTCTGAGTTCGAATACAACCTTAGACATGCACCAACGTAAAAACTTTTTTTTTTTAATAAACTAAGTGAAATTATATTAAAGCAGACAGTTCTTCAAGCACAAAGTGTGCTTGAGAAAACTGACAAGAAGTTATTACAAAAATGTTAAAACACAACTAGCCAGAAAGAATCATAAAAAACAATTGCACAATTGCTTGAAGACAGATTAAAGGATTCAACTTCCAATAAGTGTAGTTAAAATCGAACAAGATGTAGTACGATTTCAGCCACCAATACGTTAAACAATGTATTGAAACTATCTATTTGTAGATTTGGATGCGCACATGCGCCTCTTGTGTGCACTTGCGCAACCCCAAGAATACTAGACGAACTATACTAGCATTTTGTGTCGCCTGCATGCATTCTGCACCTCACACAATCTTTTGCTCCTCTCGCAGCTATCCACGCCTCACACAGCAGGTAGCAGCACACTTCCCATAAATTTCAAAATAGTTACGACTAACGCAACAATCCATACACCTAACTCATGAGACAATAGTCAACATGAGAATTTACACATCTAACATGAGATTTCAAGGCACATTTTAACTATGCTCCATCTTGACTTTAAACTGATGATGATGATGTCAATTTAATCATCAATCATCTTACGACTTGCCCTTGCCTCCAACTACATTTGTTGTTTTACAATTTTTCCTCTTTTACCACAAGTTTTTACCATAGCCTCTTCAACTCCAAAGTGTGCTTATGTGTCCTTTTAAAGATTATGTTGCTCTCACATAGAGCATAACACCCAAGGACTTCATAGTTGTACAATTTTGATGCCATCATATTGATTGACTCCTCCTAGGAACTAGTGAAAGACATCTAGTTAAGCTAAAAGATCTTTTACCATCTCGAAGATTTAACACTGTTGCACTTTTAAAGTTGGATTTGATTCCAAGAAATCTGGTTAAGCGTAAAGAAATCTTTTACCATCTCATTGAAATGCTCTAAAAAAAATAAAAATAGTGCATTGATATGATTTCATTAATTAATAAGCTAAGAATATATTTCATATAAAAAAAGAAGCTTAAAATATTTTTAAAATAAAACATGATTTATATTATTATTTTTTTAAGGAAAAAAACATGATTTATTATTAATTAAAAACTATAACTTTTAACATTATATATTAGTTTTGTAAAAATAAAATAAAAATGCATTATACATTAGCACTCCATTTTGGAGCAATTGACGAATTATTGATTATTAAGTTAAGTATTGCAATTTCTTTCTTAAAAAAAAAAAAAATAGGTATTGCAATTTTTTTTGAGAGTACGAAAAGGTATTGCAATTAAAAAAACACAATTTAAGAGAAATGTTAACCGATACCTTTGAAACATCGGTTAAAGAAGTAAATATAATACTATTACGTTGGAAGTTGTGCAGTCGACTTTTCAAAGCATTGGAAGTTGTGCAGTCGATTTTTCAAAATTTTAAAAGTATTATTTTTAATTCATAACTTTTTGTTTTTTCTTCTTTAACAAATACTCTTAGAAATGGTAGTTGGGCCTAACACAATCCAACAAAACCGGCTTGTGAGGTGAGAGATGCCCTCATCTATAAACACATTGTCTGGTATTCTCTTATTGGACTTGGTTCGTGGACATAAATGATGGGTGACCCGATAGTGGAAACCTTAGAAATGGTGGTTGGGTCTAACAAAATCCAACAAACTTGGCTTGTGAGGTGAGAGTTGCCCTCATTTATAAACACATTGTCAGACCTTCTCCTATTGGGCTTGATTCGTGGACATAAATGATGGGTGACCCGATAGTGAAAACCTGATAGCAGGTGGTCTAATGGATCTTAAAGAGGCTATTATACCATTTTAAAAATTGTGGTGGAGTCTAACACAATCCTATAAAATCAACGTGTAAGGTGAGGATTGTCTCTATTTATAAATACACACTCAGATCTTCTCTTATCTCTCAAGCACTCATTAGCATAACCTTGATTTTAATTCTTCATCATTGTTCATGACTCACGAGACAAACAAAATGTTACGAAAACTATTTTGTCCTACTTGTTAATTTTTACCATATGCGATTTGGATTAAGATAGGACCATGCTCTCTCTGGTTTCCTGGCATAAGATGCTTTTGTAATAATTTATTAATATAATAAAATAAAATATCCATAAAAATAAAAAAAAAACCCAATCTCTCGATATCCAAAATAATATTTTTTTTGACAGAACTAAATCAAAAATATTATAGCTAAACTATGCAAAGGAACCAATTGTTGACTAAATTGGAAATATGATAAAGTAAACAAAGCAAACAATCGTTGATTTTAACACTTTTCCAACGGCTATTTGAACGCTTCATATATAAATACTTCCTCCGTTTTTGTAAGCATTTTCGAATTTATTCCTTCTGTCACATATTCGTTTTTGTAATGTTTAGTTAACAGAAGGACTAAATTGAAAACGTTTACAAACTTAAAGGACTTATGTGTGACCAAAATAACTTAAAAACAAATCTGTTATAAATCTCAAACTTAAAGGACTAATGTGTGACCAAAATAATTTAAATGATCAATCTGTTTTAAACCTCTTAAATGATCAATCTGTTTTAAACCTCTAACTTAAAGGATCTCTGGTGTAATTTAGCATTTACAAAACTATTCCTCATTAATGGCATGGGAAAAATAAAATGAAGAATTGAACAAAAAGACAATAATAAATAGTTATGGGGTATCATAAAAAATATATATTAACAATTCATTAGTATCATAAACGACTTACTTCATCCGGTTACATTTATAAACAACTTTTCCTTCTTCAGATTCATTAAATATCACATGTATAGTATATCAAAATACATCACTTATTTAATCAGTTTAAAAAGAAAAAAAAAAGTTGCTTATAATTTGTTTTTCTTAAAGCGACTTAAAAGTTGGTACGGAGGGAGTAACATTTGGTTAAAAACATTAATCAATAAACTTAAAAATTAATTTGAGTAAAAAAAGTTAATTAATAAACATTTTTTTGTGGTGGTCGCGGTTTGAACCTCGAACTTTGCATATATTATGCATTGTCCCTACCAACTTAGTTAAACTCATGATGACTAATAAATAAACATTTAACATTTTTTTAAAGAATAAACATTTAATATTATATTAAAACACATTAAGAAATTAAATTGTTATATTTCTTAAATTATTAAAATTATTCATATTTCTTGAATTATTCAAAATATTCAAAAGAGTAACTTGTGAGGAAGACTCTAATTTAAATTCTAACATTATACTTCATCAAATGTAACGGGTATAGGTTATACACTAATATCTCTATGATTTCAAAAATATCTTTTGTTTTTAAAGTCAACTTTCATATTCTCAACAATCTCACCTAAGTTCATACTCATCATTTATAAAAGGCAAAGGAAAAACAAACACCACACACATCACAAACATTGTAACAACTCTTATCAACCAAATCACAATGTCTTCTGTTCCTTTCCTATTTCCTCAAACTCATTCAACTGTCCTTCCAAACCCTTCAAATTTCTTCTCCCAAAACTTACTATCCACACCCCTCCCTACAAACTCTTTCTACCAAAACTTTGTTCTCCAAAATGGTGATCAACATGAATACATTCACCCTTACCTTGTCAAATCCTCAAACTTTTCCCTATCTGTTTCATACCCTCTTCTCCTCTTTTCAACAGCAATGTTATACCAAGTTTTTTCACCAGATCTCACAATTTCTTCCTCACAAAAAACTCACACAAATATTCCAAAAAACCATGTTATTTCTTCATATAGTGATCTTGGTGTGACTCTTGACATTCCCTCTTCAAACCTAAGATTCTTTTTGGTTAGAGGAAGCCCTTTTATAACTGCTTCAGTTACAAAACCAACACCTCTTTCAATCACAACAATTCATAGTATAATTTCTTTGTCTCCTTTTGATAAGAAAAAAACCAAGTACACCCTTCAACTCAATAACAATCAGAAATGGATCATATATACTTCTTCACCAATCAACTTCAACCATGATGGTTCCGAGGTTAAATCCGGTCCATTTTCCGGCATAATTCGTATCGCGGTTGTTCCTGATTCCAATGGTGAGAAAATTCTTGATAAATTCAGCTCTTGTTACCCTATTTCTGGTGATGCAAACATCAAGAAGAAATTTGGTTTGGTTTATAAATGGCAAAGGAAAAATTCTGGGGATTTACTCATGCTAGCACACCCTCTTCATGTTAAGCTTTTATCAAAAAGTAACAATCATGGTGTTACTGTTCTTGATGATTTTAAGTATAAAAGTGTTGATGGTGATCTTGTTGGTGTTGTTGGAAATTCATGGAATTTGAAAACTGATTCTGTTAATGTAACATGGCATTCAAACAAAGGTGTTACAAAAGAATCACATGCTGAAATTGTTTCTGCTCTTGTTAATGATGTGAAGAAGCTAAACTTTTCATCGATAACAACAAATTCCTCTTATTTTTATGGTAAGATTGTTGGAAGAGCTGCAAGGTTAGCTTTAATAGCTGAAGAAGTTTCTTACCCTAAAGTGATTCCAATTATCAAGAATTTTTTGAAGGAAACAATTGAGCCATGGTTAGATGGGAATTTCAAAGGGAATGGTTTTTTCTATGAAAAAAGTTGGGGTGGATTAGTTACTCAACAAGGGATTAATGATTCAAGTGCTGATTTTGGTTTTGGAATTTATAATGATCATCATTATCATTTAGGGTATTTTCTTTATGGAATTGGAGTTCTTGCAAAAATTGATCCCTCTTGGGGACAAAAGTATAAACCACAAGTTTATTCACTTGTGAAAGATTTTATGAACTTGGGCCAAAGAGATAACAAAAATTATCCAACTTTAAGGTGTTTTGATCCTTTCAAGTTGCATTCTTGGGCTTCGGGGTTGACCGAATTTGAACATGGAAGGAATCAAGAAAGTTCGAGTGAAGCTGTGAATGCGTACTATTCAGTAGCGTTGGTTGGTTTAGCATATGGCGACAAAGATCTTGTCGCCACTGGATCAACGCTTTTAGCGTTGGAAATCAATGCCGTGCAAACTTGGTGGCATGTGAAAGTCGAAAATAATTTATATGGTCAAGATTTCGCAAAAGAGAATAGGATAGTGGGAATTTTATGGGCTAATAAAAGAGATAGTGCACTATGGTGGGCTTCATCTGAATGTAGAGAGTGTAGGCTTAGTATACAAGTTTTGCCTTTGTTGCCTATAACTGAATCTTTGTTCAATGATGGTGTTTATGCTAAGGAGCTTGTGGAATGGACAGTGCCTTCTTTCAAGAACAAAACTAATATTGAAGGTTGGAAAGGGTTTACCTATGCTTTGCAAGGTGTTTATGATAAGAAGAATGCATTGAAGAATATTAGAATGTTGAAAGGTTTTGATGATGGTAACTCTTTCAGTAATATGTTATGGTGGATTCATAGTAGGTGAGGAGTGATGTATAAGATCAATTGTGCAAAATTTAATAATCAATAAAAGATTTGCAATTTGATGTTTCAATTTGATCATTTATCTATATTTTTAGTTTATTGTAGTTTATGGAATTCTATATTTGATATAAGATTTTGTGATCATGGTGATGGTGTAAAGTTGATTATTGAGACATTTTTATTGATTTGATGGAATTTGAAGTTTACAATATTTTCCAATTGTAATAGAAGTTCATGTATCTTATAAATATAATGCATTGACATATAGTTGTGACCCAATTGTCATTCTTTTCAATCATTGAATTTCAAAAATAGGCTGCTTGAAGGCTCCTCATTGGCATCTTGAACATGTCAAATTCACACACAAAAATGAGCCAATGAAATTCTCAAATTTTCAAATAATGCTTTGGGTACTTTTTGGTCAAAGAGGCCTCAAAAGCAAAGCCGTTTATAAAGATTTGAGATTAAATTTAAAAGATGACAAAACCTAAGTCATGTGACATATACACCAAATCACAACTCACGAGACATATAACGATAAAAATTTGAATTGACGTTAATTTGGTGTTTACTGGTCATTAACTATAGAAATAAATATACTAGTAGTCGTTAACTAGTAGATCTCTCAAAATAAAATTAAAAAAACTGTTTTCAGTATTACATGTAAGTCCCTCACCTATAGTAATTATTTCTTCCTTTTTTAAAACAAAAGCGATACAAATTTGGTGAACTAAAAACTAGTTGAGGGACTTTGTTCTTTTTTCTTTTTTAACAGTTTGTACTAAATAAAATAGGCTTCAATATGAAATCATGGGATATCAACCAACTGTATTTCTCTTAAAAAGAAAAGGACTAAATTAATTTCACATTTTACTAAATTAAAAAGGATCTAAACTATGTTTTTTGATGATAAAAGAGGGCTAAGATCCAAAAAGAAAAAGGATCACAAAGTTATGCGAATATGTCATAAAAAAAATGAGACTTATAAGTTCACTAGGAAGAGTGTCGTGAACATGTATATGGAAAGAACTTAAAGAAGAACAAAAATTTGTGAGTCAATCAGTGCTTCTAGTGCCCTCCCACTATGTATGGTTGAATTACACATGTCAGTTAAATTCTAAAAGCTTATATATCTCGTGCATTAAGATGAGTGGATTTCCATTGGTTTTATTGATCCTTTTTACAAAGTCAAACAGAGTTTTGGAATCACTCTCAACCTGAAGACTTTTGAATCCATGTCCATCACCCAACCAACTCCAGATCCAAGTACATTCCTTGAATTTTAGCATGAAACACATCACAAGTTACAACTTTACACAAAAAACTTATTAAACATATCTCATTTGAGTTCCGCAGTAGACCACCACAACTTGAGAGATCCATTGTCTTTTTCTTATAAGCTCCATCACATTTAAGCTTAGTCCATTCCTCTGAAGGTCTTTTACAATCAATGAGAATGGTCTCTCACTAACGAAAAAGTTGTTGGGAAAAACTGACATATAGAAAATAAAGGAACACGAGAATATAATGTAAAAACTCCAAAACTAGAGAAAAACCACGATTGTTGTCTAATGACAACCAGAGAATAACTCTATGTAAAAATTGTTACAACATATAGACTACTCACAAACATTCATCGGTCCCAGTACATTCACACCCTCCAAATAAATACTAATACATCTCACAAAACTCTTAGACAAGAGTATAAGAAAAAAAGAAAAGAGACAAATATAATTTTAAAGTGTTTATGACTAGTGCATCTTGCAACAAAGAAATAGAGCTTATATATATACATCGCTCTGCTTGTCTTGCACTTCAAGAAATATCTTTGTGGCCTACAAGAATTACCAAGAAAGAAGACAAGTGAATGAACCATCTTACTTGTCTTGTACTTCAAGAAACAACCTTGATTGTATTCTAAGCAATATGGTATTTTTTTCAACAATTCTAAGCAATATGGTATTTTTTTTTTCCAGCAATTCAACAATTCCCCTCCTTATTTTGAGTTCTGTGAAGTAGTTAGTTAATATTCTTGAAAATCCAGTCCCAACAATTCAAAGCAAATAAATTAGTAATTTGATTAGAATGGACTAACTTGAGCCAAATTTGAGTTACTTCGGAGCAATCTCACTGAACATCATGAATGATAATTTTATACTCTCTTCCACATCGCACTTGAATTGTCATCCACATAAAAGCTTGAATTATGTGATGTTCATTTTGGCTCCATAATACCTTCCAATCTCTTTCTACGAGTTGAAACATGTCTCACTATAAAAAGATACTTCCTCCTATCACTATTATATGCAAAGATTTTATTTTAATGTTCGTGGAATAACCAATGTATTTGAACTATATTATAAATCAAACAAATCAACTATTCAATAAACCTAAAAAGGTAATATTTGCTTATAACAGTGACGAACACTTTGAAACCTTAACGTAGGTTTGTCCCTCTCGAACCAATCTGGGCAAGGTCATTAAAGTTAGTAGGCCTCATAGAGAGCGCAAGAACCTGCAAAGCAAAATCATGACTAAGATTAGTAGTTAGAAAGTTATGATCCCATTTCCGGAAGGAGTTACCACTCTTCTGATATCATTTATCTATACTATTAGTAATTGTACGAGATGAATTGAAACATTTTTTTTTTAGTTTACACAGTTCGTCCAATTTATTCTCAAAAGACTCTAGAGTTGTTCAGAATGAGTTGGATGCATATTCAATGGCACTGCAAAACCACTATTGTGAAATTGGTTAATAAATGAGACTAGGAGTTACTCCTTCCTTCTTCCTAAAATTGCACAATATATAACTTTTTAACTAAAATACTACAATTGGGTAAAAGCATTAAACTTGTGTACATTTATACTATCATTTTATCTAAACTAAGATTCCAAGAAGTAGTTTGTGCATTAAGGTATTGTGGTAAACAAAATATACAGATTTCCAAAATAAAATTAATTCACTGGATAATTTCAGAGAGGTTATAAAATGAAACATAAAATTTAACGAAAAAGGTACTCCATCCCTATATGCAAGTACTTTTTATTTTTTTCACATTTCTTAAAAAAATAAATAGTTAATGCAATTAATATGTCTATTTTGTTTATTAATATTACCAAATTGTTTTTTGTTTATACTTCATCCGTTGTTAATTATAAGCAAATTTAATTTTTTAGGTTCATTCAATTAATGTTGTATGTGGTCCATAATATGAACCATGTACATCATTAATTGAATGAACCTAAAATGTCAAATTTGTTTATAATTGAAAACCGAGGAGTGTGTATTAAATTTAACTTTTCATATTTCAAGATAAAGTTAGTAGTATTAATTAAGGGTATGTTAAGGAAAAAAATGATAAATGTATCTAGTAATTTGAAATGAGGTTTACATTTAGGAACAATTTTTTAGTCAAATAAATGCTTAGATATAGGAACCGAAGGAGTAGTATATTTCGGGATGAAGGGATAATTGTTTTGTCATTTCCTAGTTAAACAAGGTATGGATTTTATAAAGGATTGTTTTACTATATTAAACCAAGTTGCACTGATACTGGAGTTTTTTTTTTTTTTTTTTGGGTTCAATGGAGTTTTATTATTTTCTAAAATAGACTATAATAATACTTATACGACAACATATGATTAAATATTATTTATAATGTTAGCATAGATCTTTTTTTTCTCATATAACTCAAATTTTCCTCTCCCAATGTGTAGATTTTGGGATTATTCAATTATTTTCTACTTTAAAAAAAATAATTAAAACTCACCCATAAATGGTGGAACCTATCCCAGAGACTTGCAGGAGTTTTAGCGCATTGAATTGCCTATTTTTTATCTGTCCTAAAACCGATTAATCTAAAAGAAATAATATTTGTACAACCAATTTGGTACAACTTTTGTACAATTATCTCTCTCATATTCACATTATGTTTTTATTCTCTCTCTTCATTTTTCTCTCTTTATTGTTTTTGACCAATGAAAAGAAAGGACAACAAAGTTGTCTCAAAGATTATCCCAAAATTGTTGTCAAAATATAACTCGTTCAATTAGTGCTGCATATGCCAAGTGAAAACATCATTCATTATTTTGGGTGTCTTAATTAGTGCTGCATATGCCATTGTTTATCTTTCCCCAGTTCCCTTGCTGATTTCTTGTTTCTGCCCGTTGGTTCTTGTTTGACTTTGCTTTATTTCCCTAGTGGACACTGGACATGATGCAATTTCCTTTTTTGTCAAAAAAATGATGCCTTTTTGAACGTTGGATAAAAGATTCTCTCAAATATTTTATGATCCTCAAGTCAGATGCCTAGATCCAATCCCTACAGCTTGGCTTCTATGCAACAGCAAAATCGAAAGGTCTAAAAAAATTAGTTTTTTTTTCTTGCTAACAAGTGATTTAATGTTTTTTTTTTAAGAAACTAAAATGGATCAAATTACTGAAAGTTTGGAGATTTTAGCATAAGGAGTGCCAAAATTCCAACTAAAATAGTCAATTACAAGAATGTCAAGACGGCCAAAACTGGAACAAAAAAAAAAGGTTACCCAGTTACATAAATATTCCAAGCAAGGTAAATGGTTCAACCACCATGAATGGTAGGAGAAAACAAAACTAGGGCGGTTCGCTTTCAGCCACGAGTATGATTAAAGCTTAACCTTATCTAACAATTGATTAAAAGAAGCTTCTTTTTGGTGAAATATCTGAGCATTCCTTTCAAGCCAGATCACTCACACATAAGATAGCAAAATAAGATTAAGAGCTGAGCGTTTACTGTTAGAGAAGTCGTTAAAGGTGTCAAATTGATATAAATGATCTGACACATTTTTAGGAAACATCAAGTGGTAACCAAGCCAGTGAGAAATACCATACCAAAGTTTGCCAAAAAAATCACAAGAGAGAAATAAGTGGTTTACATCTTCTATCATGCCGCATTCACCCACACACAAATGAGCATTCAAATGTAAAATGTGTCTTTTGATTAAATTGTCCGTTGTTAGTAATCTATCATGTAACAAGCGCCAAGCGAAGAGGCTGATTTTCAGAGGCACTTCCTTGTTCCAAATTTCAATCATGTGAGTAACCGCCAAATTGTTACTGGTGAATGTCAAGAGATGATTATAAGCACCGGTGACTTTATAACTGTTGGAGGCATGCAAGTGTCAAATCCATCTGTCAGGATGAGTAGGCTGCAAAACAATATTAGATAAAATATCACAGCATTCTCGCACTTTCTCTTCCTCCCAAGCCAACAAACGACGCCGCCACTGCCAAGCATCACCCTCAACCCCCCACCCAAAGGAATACATTTCAGCCACCGTTGCTATTTTATTAATAGCAAGATCAAAAAGGTGGCTGAAACTATTCTTCAAAACTAACTCGTCAATCCAAGGATCCCACCAAAATAAAGTTTGGGCACCATCTCCTACCTCCCGCTCAACATTATCATCAAACCAACTTCCACCTCCCACACTAGCCCCATTTTTAAGTGATTTAATGTCAAGATTTAAAAATATAAACAATCGATAACTTTCATGTAAAAAAAAATATTTTTCTATGTTTCAATATGTTCAATATATAAATTTTCAGATAAATTTTTTACTTTAAACTTCTTATCATGTATCCTAAAAACACTAGGACACTTGTTAGCATTTCTCATTTTTAATATATATGCTCTTTTTTTTTAACATCTATCTAAATAAGTGATCAATTTAATCTTTAAAGGAATAATTATTCCCTCTCTAATTTAATCCATAAACTATTAAAAAAAAGTAATGTAATTAGTCGAATGAACCCTCATTGCATGACTAATCTCTAGATCATTGAAAATTGTTAAAAAACTCCAACTGAGGTAAGACAAGTTCAACATAAGAGTAAAGAAAAATAGAATTGAAAGTAAGAAAACATGTCATATTTAAGCAGAAGCAGTGCATACCATACAAGTAAAACAGCCTCATTGTTATCCACTATGGAAGATATCTTATTGGGTTATTGATAAGATTAATGAACTCAACATCTTCTTTCTCCATATTGATTTTTATTTTCTGGTAAAAAGAAGTGAACAAAGTTTGCAGTTTTTCCAACAATAAGAAATTCACAGCGATGCTCTCTCCAGAGCCGGCCCAAGGCATAAACCGGGGGTGTGACGGCTTGGGGCCCATGCCGTTAGGGAGCCCTAAATTTTTTTTATGGATGGGGTGTATATAGATATATTTGGTTTTTTGGGGGTTTACGTAGCAATGTTCACTAAAAGGCACGAAAATTGATATGATAACGGGATGGGTTCAAGTCTGTTAATGTTTTAGGCTCATTTGATAAGATTTGCTATATATACCCTCATAAAACACAAAAATTTCTATATACACCATCCTTATAAAAAAATTGATTTTTCTAAATAGTGTCAAAAAATTTATCATCAAAGAAATTAGCGATATTTTTTTGGGCCATTTGTTTCTAATAATGTGCCTCACTAATTAATATTAAAAATATTGGTGATATTTATTATCCAAGAAATTGAGATAATTTTTATAACAAAACAAATTATATTTTAGTTGAAAATGAGTCTACGAAATTAATCTTAATATTGTCTTTCTTTGTAAGGTCAAAATTCTTGAATTGATTGAAAGGATTGCAAAATTGAATTTTATATTGTAAGATCATGCGAGACGCATTCATGATCATGAATTCGACGTATTCATGATCATTTCGTAGGTGTTGTTGTTCTCTTTTATGGTATTTTATTTTGTTTTGGTGTCTATAAAGTATTTAATTTATTTTTAGATGTTTCCTAGAAAAAAGTTATTTGGTAGTGAAAAGCGGGGTAAAAAACAAAATGAAGAGCTAATAAAATCATAACAATTAGTTAAAAAATTATGATGTATTACATAAGGGGTCTTTTTCTCATATTATATCTAAGACCCGTAAAATTCTAGGAACGGCCCTGGCTCTCTCATCGGGCTAGGACCACTTTGGAGTGTATGGCTTAACATGCCAAGTCTATTATATTCTTTGTTTCCCATTTCCAATTTAATGGTAGGGAATCGACGACAACATCGAGAGAAGAAAATGGTACAACTTGTCCATTCAACCCACCACTGGTAAGCATAAAATGTTCTTAATGATTAAAATCATGAAAAACTAATTCATATAACACCTAAATAGACACATGAGAAAGAAATCGGTCATGCAATCACAAAAAAACCACTTAAAGTATGGAGGATGAAAAAACGAAATTATAAAAAATAATAGTACAATTTATTTTTGAGTCATTTTTGCTGGAATTCTGCTCTTTACCCAACGGTTTTGCTCATTCCTAAAGTAAATGACCAAAATATCATTAGGCATGTTAACTCACGCTAGTGCAAATGTCAACGTAAGTTCACACATGCCACGTGAGTTAATTCACGCAAGTGTTAATCTCTATGTGACTTAACTCACACAGGAATTAACACCCGCGTGAGTTAACTCACGCTGATACAATACATTCACTTTTTTGCAATATGTGCATATGTGTGGGTAAGGTTAAGTCATTAATAAAATAGTACGAGATGATGTATGTGACTACCATGTTTGACTTAATTTTAATAAAATAAAGTGATGGCCTTGTTTGTTGTCAGCATAGCAGGTAAATAAGACAATTCAAAATAGTCTTATCAAAGAAAGCAAAAATATGTATAATTGAATGGAGTCACGTGCATCATGTATATGTAAAAAAGTGAAAGAAATCATGACTTTACTACCAAGTGAAATCATGTAAATGTGCCAGAAAGTGAAAAAAGAAAAAAGAAGAATGGTTGGTTATCAACGTGAGTTAACTCACGCAGCGTGAGTTAACTCCCGTAGGGGTAATTTGGTCATTTACTTTGGGAATGAGCAAAACTGTTTGGGTAAAGAGCAGAATCCTTTTTGCTGCATTGTGTAAACGGGGTTTCAATTGGGCCCAACAATTGGCAAATACATTCCCTTTTGTATTTCTTCTTTTTTCATTTTTTGATAACTAATTGAAGGTATCTCTTAAAAAAAGGTAGAAAAGAAATTATGAAGAAAATTAAGGTTTATTACAAGTTTATCAAGAACTACATAATTACGGCATGCACTATTGTTGTGGTTAGTTTCATTTAAAGATGCACATTCATTTGGTGTATGTTTTGTTATGCAGTGACAAAAATTGATTTTTTACAAAATTGAATTTGGAGAAAAATGAGTTGAGTATAAATTCATTATGAACTCATCAATGATGTAAAAAAAAAGAGAAAATTGTTGTATACACATATGCTAAGGCTGAAAAACGCATGTAAAAGACGAAAAGTTTCGGTGGCAGTTAACTGCTGAAATTTTAAAGAATCGGCGGCAGTTAACTGCCGAGGTTTCTTTGGAAGTTAACTGCAGATGATCTGTTATAAGAACAGAACAGACATAGGAGTTTCCAAAACTCCATTGTTGCGGTTTTCATTCTCCTAGGTGCGATTTTCAGCCATTTCAAGTCATTCCAAGTCAATTTCAATCACAAAATAATATAAGTATTTTGAATCCTATTGCATTGGTTTTTTGTTATTGAATTGTTTGATTTTTTGGATTTTTTTTTTGACATATTTAGGTTTTGTTGATTTTAGATTTGATGATGATTTTGTATTGATTGGTTTTGATGATGTTTAGAATAGAATTGTGTTAGAAATTGTTAGGTATTTGAAATTGTTAGAAATTGTTTAGGTTTTAGAAATTGTTACAAATCAGAAATTGTTTTGATTTTATGATAATTTAGGTTTAGGTTTAGGTTAAGGTTTAGGTTAGAATTGTATAGGTTTAGGATTAGGTTTAATGGATATTTCAAATAAAATTGACATATTGTTGTAGAATTGTTAGGAAATTATGGAAGAATTTTTAGGATTAGTTTAGGTTTTGATGAACTGTTCTAGAATCGTTACGATTAGTTTATGTTTGTTATGAATTTTTGTTGTTATGAATTTGTGATAGAATCGTTACGATTAGTTATGGTATACATTTTATGATTAGTTTAGGTTTTGATGAAATATTGTAGAATTGTTACTACATGATGTAGGTTTTGATCGTCAATTTGTTTATGTAGATATGTCTCAGAATCAGGGAAATGTTGAGTTGAACAAAAAGAAGGGTGATGACAAGAAGAAAGAAAAATCGCCTATGACATGGCACAGAATCACATGTGATGGTTCCGTCAAAAAGAAGGATTCGAAGGTGCTGGTGTACAATCAGTCGAGGTTGAGGAGAAGCTGGAGGACATGCTATTTTGGCTCAACCAAAAGCAGGTGCCCCAGGGACTGTCGAGGACAACCCGATTGACTTGTGTGACGATTTACTGTAATTGTTTTTTATGTTTTGGATCTTTTTTTATTTTGGATCTTTTTTTATGTTTTTTTTATATGTCGTGCACATTTTGCTACATTTTGCTTGACATTATGGTACTTTGAATAATTTCGATTAAAATCGCATATTGAATAATTTCGATTAAACTTGCGTATTGAATAATTTCGATTTAAAATTGCGTATTCGAATAAAGACTAATTAAGTCTAACGTGAATTCGAATAAAAGTTGTGTAATGAATAAATAAATTCGAAAAGTGGTAAATTCATTACATTACGTTACATTCGGTAATATACTTTCCAACTACAACAATTGTCTTACCCCTGAATGGGGTATATTCAAACTTGCTAAACAGCAGGACTCAAAACATTCGTCCGGCATATCTATTGTTCCATTCAAAAGATTAAATTGTTCTTAGGCTTGGTTTAAATAATGGTATTCAAGTGTCAAAAGAATGAGGTGCGTTCCTTAACACTTCAATTCCTTCATTTAAACTAGCATAACAAGAATTTAATCTTTTGAAAGGAACAATAGAAATGTCGGGTGAATGTTTGAGTCCTGCCGTTTAACGAGTTTGAATTACCCCATTCAAAGGAAGACAATTGTTGTAGTTGGAAGGTGCATTTCCCTACCTAATCACGATCTTCTGGCGGTATCAGACTCTTGATAATACCTTCAGTTGATTTCAACAACGTTACCCGCATATCGATCCACTGAAACATGTTGTGCTCCCAAAACATGCTTGTCGCGTTTTCGTCGTTCGTTAATTCCACCCAACTGAATGATACTCTCCCATTGTCGAGCGTTGGACGTTTATACCGAACGTATTTCACCCTCCTTGTGTCTCCGGGGTTGAATTCATTCGGTTCATCTTTGAGACCTCTTAACGTTACACCAAGGCACCGAACCTTCAACCTCTAAGGTTCTTCGCCGTTGAATTGTGCATGAACGTCGATCCAACCGACCATTGTTTCAAATCTACACAATAAGAAATTAAAAACAATCAATAAAAATCTCATTCAAACATTTCATCAAACACTTGGAGTGCAAATTATACATAAACCCTAAAAATCATAAAAATAACCCTAAACTCAAAAAAAACATAAAAATGCAAAAAGTATAACAAAATTATTCAACTTATATCTACTTTTAAAATAAATCATATCCTCTTACTAAAATAAAAAAATAAATTTAAAAACCAAAATAAGAAATAACCCTAAAATCCTAAACTATAACATAAACATCATGCAAACATTTTAACTAAATTAATCAACTAACATCTACTATAAAAATGAATTATAACATGTAAATCTACTTAAAAACTAAAATAAATAAATCTACTCAAAAACTAAAAAATAAAAACATTTATAACAACTAAAATGTAAGTTAATAGCATTATAATTACTTACTTGTGATTTTGTTGAATAAATTTTGTTGGATTTGGTTGGGTTTTTTAGAGAGATTTTTGAGAGAGATTTAAATTTTTTTTGGTAAAATGAGAGTAATAATGGATGAGAGAGCTTTTGCCAGATTTGTAGCAAGATTTGTAGCAGGATCGCATCGACAACTAATTTTTGGGCCTTCACTCACAAAAAAAAACTTTTTTTGGGCTGTTCATAGGTCCTTCATTGTTTGTATTATTGGATGGTTGCTCAATAAGCCTGTTGAATTGCTGACAAACCCCTCAAGTGATCGAATCATATAAAAGTATGACTAACATTGAATAATTGAATGAAGGATACATACCCAACTAAAGTCCATGCGTATCATTGTGTTTACTATTTTTTTTTATTGGAAAGAACATTTTTTACACTCTTAAAATGTTGACTATGATTAAGGATACATACCCAACTAAAGTCCGTGCGTATCATTGTGTTTACTATTTTTTTTTATTGGAAAGAACATTTTTTACACTTTTAAAATGTTGACTATGATTTATTCAGATAAATTTACTATATTTAGTTTTCTAACAAGTGCTTTAGGGGGAGGTTGTTACCATTTTTCTTTAAAATATTAAGGCTAAATTGCATTTTTCGTCCCTTAACTATTTATGTAGTATCACTTTGGTCCTTTAATTAAAATTCGATTTATTTTGGTCCCTTAACTTCTCTCTATTACACATATTGGTCCTTTCTGTTAGTTTTAATTCAAAAACGTTAGGTTTTCTTCATCTTCTTCTCCTCTTTTTCATCTTCATATCATCTCCATCAACCTTCAACAGCAAGAATCCCAGAAAAATTCCAGAAAAAAATGAAGAATACTTAATGTTTTTGAATAAAAACTAACAGAAAGGACCAAAATATGTAATAGAGAGAAGTTAAGGGACCAAAATAAATCGAATTTTAATTAAGAGACCAAAGCGATACTACCTAAATAGTTAAGGGACCAAAAATGCAATTTAGCCAAATATTAACTACAAACTTTGAATAAATTGTTATTATTACGGTTGATTCATTAACAAGATGAGTAAGGATATGGATTCTCTCATTCTCTTTTATCTCATTCCCTCTCCTAACTCTCCATCTTTCTCTTAATTTCATGCTCTTTCTTCGTTAAAAAAATAAAAGCATAATCCCGGGGAATTAGAGAAAATGGAAGGAGATGGTCCAAGTTGGAAGGGTATTTTCAAAACAAATTTATGCCTATCAAGTGTTGTATATCATTAAGAAATTAAAGAGAGAGATATATATTAACAATTTTGTGTCAGGTATGTCTTGAATAAGAATATCTTTGAAAAAAAAGAAATAAAATAGTTATTCATTGAAAAGACATATGTCATTTCATCTAAACACTCAGAAGTTCGAGACCACACTTTTTTTTAAAATTCCATTGAGTCCAACATGATGAATTTAATAGAAGGACGCATGCGTGTAGCACCTGTTGATCTGATAACTAATCTAATAATTCTTCTAGATCGAACTACGTCACTGCTCAGAACAGAACCTATTACACACAACTTTGGATTTGGAGTGGATACTCGGTAAAGTAACATTCAAAGAAAACGTAGGAAGCAAGAAAGAGTATATGTGACGCAAATATATACATAAACAGCATGATTTCAGTGAGAATTTATAGCTACGTGAATAATCTACGAAATATCTGAAATTTAGATAGTATTCACATGTTCTTGTTAATTTCTCTTGCATTAGTAAGTCATAAGAACATACTTTAATATGAAGATAAATGTCAATGCTATAATGTCACGTAGGGGACATAGGATACTATATCTATTTAAACATTATTGTTATCATTATATGGAATTTTATAAATTGGAAATAGGAAGAACGTAGATTGTTCATGCGGGTCTTGAGGAAGAAGATGAGCATTGACCAATCAGATGTGACAATGACAAATAACTTTCTCAGTCTTTTAATCAATGCCTTTGAATTTAGGTTAATAATAGTTGGATCTAGCTAGGGTAAATTTTTGTTTCTACCAAATTTGTTATATTTTTTTGGGACCAAATTTGTAATATATATATAAGTGTAAAGTAAGTATAATCATGGGAACAATACTTACATAGTCACAATCTTAAATAAGATTCGTTTAGACATATAAACATAAATTATAAAAATGAAAACAATTGATAACTTTCAAATAGAAAAAGTTATTTTTTGATATTTCAATGTGTAGAATACATAATTTTCAAAATAAAATTTTTACTTTAAACTTCATATAAGTATTGTAAGGACACTTGTTAGCATTTTTCTAAAATTTAAAGGAGAAATGATATTTCAAATGGTGTGACTAAATTATTTCCTTTTCAAATTTTATAATTCATATGTGTCCAAATACTATTGATTTAGAATTGTGTCCAATTAATTATTTCTCTAATTATCGAGTCTTGCTACCCGTGTCCCAAATGTATTGGTTAAGGAAAACATTAAAAAAAAATCTTGAAAATATACATTTTTACTCTTGATCAAATAATAATTACACCATTTTTTAAAAAAAAAAAACTGATTTGTTTAACCAATATCTTTCATATACTCTTTAACATTTTCCTTATTTCTACAAAAAAAAAACAAATACAAAAACGGTTTTTTCTTTTTGGTACACAACGCTTTTGTTTTAAATAAAAAGAACAAGAAACAAAG
>Ga0228710_1003299_pt1 | contig 25734 bp, 11 predicted proteins | sample MedpolnodulmetaG_FD_177995 | JGI IMG/M metagenome (GOLD analysis project Ga0228710, IMG submission 177995) | Root nodule microbial communities from Medicago polymorpha collected in Santa Monica, California, United States - pink nodules | ecosystem: Host-associated > Plants > Roots > Nodule...
GTTCTATCGTCACATATTGATCGGGTATTTTGGATATGATCCAATTTGTTCAATGAACGATTGAGCAATTATTATGCGACAAAACAGTTGATTTTAAAAAAGAGATTCCATTCTAGCTAGCTTCATGATCAAAAGAATTTATATGGACCGATCTATAGAATTATTCTTCTAAATAATAATAATTCTCAGTCAAAAAACTTATAATATGACGATTTTAATTATGAAGGGAAATCTTTTGAAATGCTTTCTGGATTCCAAATCTAATGGAAACTTGACAACAATATATATAGTCAGAGAATAACGTGCATGGTCAGCAAAATCCTTGGAGAGTTGTAAATGTTAATCTTAATTATTAATAACAATAAGTAGGAATATCATCTTGTAATTTTTAATTTAACAATTTTATTCCATTCCCGTGTGTATTGCAAGGGCATATGTGTGTAATATGCTTCTGAGTTGACCACCAATTGTTCGAAAAGAAAAGTTGAATCTTAAAATTCTACTCCTAAGTACATAATTTTTGGGTCCATCTAATATGGACTTCAAAAAATATTCAAATGTAGATCCTTATAATTTTAAGTAAAATAATACATCCCTTTCCTTTTTATTTTTATTTTTCTTATTAAACCTACTATTTTACTAAAATAATTGTTATTTTGGAAAATAATACTAAAACGAAGTCTTCATCAAAATATGTGGTAAAAAAACTTTATTTTTGATGGTTGCCGAAGGTTTTAACATCGTCATGGAGGCTATGGTGGGTGTCAATAGGTTCACGGGTTATAGAGTGGGCAGCATGGGTGAGGTTAATCTTACTCACCTTCAGTTTGCCGACGACACGTTGATTATTGGTGAGAAGAGTTGGCAGAATGTGCGTTCAATGCGTGCAGTGTTACTTTTGTTCGAAGAAATATCGGGGCTGAAGGTGAGCTTCCATAAGAGCATGTTAACTGGTGTTAATATTTTTGATTCTTGGTTGATAGAGGCGGCTAGGGTGATGAATTGTAGAACGGGAACCATTCCTTTTTTTTACTTGGGACTTCCTATTGGGGGGGATCCCAGGAAGCTGAGTTTTTGGAAATCGGTTATTGATCGTATAGTTGCTCGCCTGTCCTTGTGGAATAATAAATTTCTCTCATTTGGTGGTCGTCTGATATTGTTGAAATATGTTCTATCTTCGCTTCCGGTTTACTTTCTTTCCTTTTTCAAGGCTTCTGCAGGTATAATCTCTTCTATTGAATCTATTTTTAAAAGATTTTTTTGGGGGGGGTGGTGAGGATCATAGGAAAATAGCCTGGATAAATTGGAATTATGTTTGTGTTCCGAAGGAGGATGGTGGGTTGGGGGTCCAGAGGTTAGGTGAGTTTAATATGCCGTTGTTGGAAAAATGGTGTTGGAGGATGTTGACTGACAAGGAGGGGTTGTGGTATCGTGTTCTGAAGGCCCGTTATGGGGAGTTAGGTGGTCTGTTGAGGGATGGGGGAAGGACTGATTCTATGTGGTGACGGACTTTATGTCGTGTCCGAGGAGGGGTTGGAGATGGAGTGGGGAGTTGGTTTGATGATAACGTTCATAGGATTGTTGGAGATGGCCGTTCAACTTTATTTTGGTTTGATCATTGGGTCGGGGGAACGCCTTTGCGTTTCCAATTTCCTAGACTCTTCGATTTAGCCGTAAATAAGGATTGTACGGTAGAGGAGATGGTGAGGTTAGGTGGGGAGGCGGAGGGAGGGGTGTGGGAGTGGAGACGTCGTTTGTTAGCTTGGGAGGAGGAGAGTGTGAGGGTGTGTTCCGAAGTGTTACTTAACGTTGTTTTGCAGGATGATGTTACTGATACGTGGCGATGACTTTTAGATCCTGTGCATGGCTATTCGGTGCGGGATTCCTACCGGTCCCTCACATCTTCAGGTGATCAGGTGGATAGGACTCTTGTCAATGATGTCTGGCATAGACATATCCCTGAGAAAGTGTCTCTGTTTGTGTGGCGTCTCTTGCGTAATCGGATTCCAACAAAAGATAGTCTATTGCGGCGAAATATTATTCATGTTAACGACCTGGAGTGTGTATTTGGGTGTGGAGCATCCGAAACTGTTAACCACCTTTTTCTGGTATGTGATTTGTCATATGCATTGTGGCTTCATGTTTGGAATTGGGTGGGGCTCTCAGTGGTTCATCCTTTTCAGATACGTGATCATTTTATTCAGTGTTCTTTCATGGCGGGCATGCCGCGAGGTACTCATTCATTCTTTAAGGTCATTTGATTCGCTTGCGTTTGGGTGATTTGGAAGGAGCGTAATAATCGTACTTTCAAAAATATGGTGTCAACTCCTTTGGTTGTAGTTGAGAAGGTCAAATTGCTCTTTTTTGTGTGGTTGAAAGTCAAACAGGCAACCTTTAGTTATTGTTATCACGACTGGTGGAGACATCCGCTACCTTGTATGGGTGTCCACTAATTTTTATTTTGTCTGTTTAGCTGGTGCTCTTTTTTCCGTGGCACATTGTTTCTGTAGACTTTTATCAGTGGTGTTTCTTGCACTCCTTGTGCAGGGAGCTTCACCGTTGTTGTTGTTAATATAAATACCATTTTGATTTGTGCAAAAAGAAACGAGTCCATGCTCCATTTCGGCACTGCATGCATATTTACATTAAAAAAAAAAAGATATGTTTTTCGGTAAAAAAGAAAATTAAATCTATATGAAATTATCTTCTTTTTTAGGATCAATATATATAACTTTATCGATGATAATGATTTTTTTTAGGGTTTACCAGAGAAATGGAGAATGATATGTCTAATTTAGATCTCAGTCCTCATGAGCATAGCTCAGTTATGTATTAAATATGCAAGGTCTGGGGTTCGAACTCCGGCCACCACCGAAAAAGATCTCTAAAATATATTTTTATCCTTTTTGATAAAAAACAGATTTATAATAATAAAACAAACAAAGAAAGAATAATATTTATTAAATATTACTAAAAATACTATATGACCATTACGAATAAATACTACTAGTACTCATATACTACTATTTATTTTACAAAAGCACGAGGCCGTACCCTTTTATACGTACCTTATAAATATATTTCCTCACACTTGTGTATAATGCATTCTTCACCACCACACACTGGATGTTTGTTTGTTTATGTCTCCCTGCACAGCAAGCAGGAAAGATTTAGCCATGGGAATCAAAAAAATTGTCTTTCTGTGGCAACAAAGATCAGAAGACAATCTGTCAAAATTACAGAAAATAATGAAGTTTTGCTAGACTTTTTTCCTGACAAAGATGGCACAAGTTATTAAATAAAAATATATAATGGCATGGTTGCCAAGTTTAGTTCATTCTCTCCATAATATTGTTAAATAATCAAGTAATTCATATTGGTTCTTCAAATCAATTTATATTTTTTTTTAAAAATGTTAACAAGTATCTTTAACAAGACCCTAAAAGAGAAGAGAAATAAAAAAATATAACATGGGGTGGTATATAACAGTTAACCTCTTTCTTTTTTTTCTTTTTCAAGATATAGTTAACCCTCTTTAGATCTAGCTAAAAGTGGATTTTTAATTTTTTTATAGGAAATTTAAAGTGGAAATTTGTGTTAAAGTTTATGTGCTAATACATATGATAGATAAATATCAAATCTAATATATAAGATTTTTTTTTTTCTTTTAAGGGATGCATGGGATAATATAAATTGAAAACTAATATACTTTTTAATTAAAATAAGGAAAATGCTATTTCTCTAGAAAAATAGCATCAAGAATTTTTCAAGACACTCGCAAGTTTTTATTGCATAATTTATTTGTTCACTTTCTATTTTTCAGCCACACCTTCTTGAATTGTGGCAAATAGTGCATTGTGATTGACTGCTCTTTATTCTTGAAGAATTCTTGATGTTATTTTTCTAGAGATATAGCACTGCTCTTAAAATAATGATAGATTGAATTTGAAGTAGTTAATGATAAAACACCAACAAAGTTAAAAAGCGTAAATAAAAAACGGGAAATGTTAAAAAAAAGGAAAATGTTAACAAATATGTTAATGACATTTTATTTTTGTCTTAAAAGAAGTAAACCAGTAAAAATGAAGTCACACTCAACTGTGTGGTCTCAGGTTTGAACCCGAATCACGACCGGCCTTGCAATTTGAACATTTGCCAGTTGAGAATGACACTTTTAAAAATATTTGTTATGTATTTATTTTGATGGACCTAAAACACCCGAGTGATGCTTGCATGTGGAAAATCGCATTGAAATATTCAAATCAATAATGAGTGCTTTGCATAAAATAGGAAGTGAAACTCTCTTTTTTTAATGCATTTGCGACTAATTTTTTTAATTTTATATTATACTCAAAATATTATACTATAATAATTCTAATTTTTATTTAGAGGATATAAAAAAATTAAATTAAATTAATTGGTTAGTGACAAACATTTGCGCCATGTATGATTTACACATTGCAATGGCTTCTCAAGAGACCTTATTCTAGAGAAATAAATTTAATAAATTTTAATTGTGAAAAAATAATAGTTAGTGTATTATAATAGTTAGTGAAAAAATATTGTTTTCTAACAATATATATTTACTAATTTGTTAGTCACAAACATTTGTTTTGTGTATGAATTTTATTAGTAAATTATAACTTTTTTAGAAGAAATCTGAAAAAAAAAGATATGAGTTTAATCATTGATCAATGATAAACGGATATTTATCCCGTGTATCAATTGTACGTGACAACAAATTCATTACTGGCTCATTTCCAACAAAAAAAATGTGAAAAATTATAGTTAGTTTGTATTATAATATCTCTCGGTTTTTATGCGGACGATATGAAAAAACACTAATTTTTAACTAATTATTTACTCAAACATTTTCATGTGTATGATTTTTATATCAAACTAATTTATCCTAATTTTTAACATGAATTTTACAGAGAATTTGACTATATCTCATATCCTATTTCAATTATTGTTTATAATGGTACATTTATATATGCGGAAAAAATATTATATACTAATAAGCTTAAATATTGAAAAGGTTAACAAATTTATAATTAAATTCAAAATATAAAATATAATATAATAATATCAATAATAAATAATATTATTCATATTTATCTTAAGGGAAATGTTAACGGGTGTCCCTGAGGCACTCTTTAAGCACTTTAAATGGTATAATTTTAATGAAAAATTGTGTATTGAATGCATTGAAAATTATAATAGTTGACTTTTTAAAAGAATAATTACTAAATTTGGAATGCTTAAAAAGTGCCCTGGGGCACTCGTCAACAAGACCATTTACTTAAGTAGGTTACCCTGGTATGCATAAAAAATGGAAAATGTTAGTTAACAAGACCCTAAAAGAATTTCTATGGCCCATGACTTGCCATATTTAGTAAAATGAGGAATGCTAGCAACACTCACTTTTGAACACTCTCTCTAGCCCTCACTCTTTTATTGGATGTAATCAATGTATGTCTCACCGCTTTGTGTGAGTTCTATTTCCAATGTATAGATCCACAATGATTTAAACCAATAAGAGTGAGTGTTAGTGAGAGTGTTCAAAAGAGAGTGTTGCTAGCATTACTCTTAGTAAAATTTTCTCTGTCTTCTCTGTTTAAGAAAAAAGTCTTGTCAAGTATAACCTACATTGTGGGTCCGAAATTTTCGTTGGCCACACTAATATTTTTTGTGGCATTGTTTTGACTCCCTCTTAGGCACACCTTGTGCTTGATTAGAGTCTTTCTTATTATATTATTTTTGGCTTAAAACAACATATCTAAAAAAAATATGAAGTTCACAAATGCACAACTTATGATTTATAGGATGAATAAAAAAAACATGTATCACGTTGAAATGTATTATAAATTAGAATTGAAATTTGATAACATATACAGTCATGTTAAATATACAAAATTGTTTAATCGCATTAATCTTATCTATTTAAAACTTAGCTCATATTTTGAAACAATAGTTTAAATATGCCAACAAGTCACGTAAGGTTTTCAAAATGTTTGAATGAGACCTAAAAATAAGTTTATGTTAGACCACGTGATAAACTTTAGCTTAAACTTTTTGACATCTGAGACTTAACTCTTGTAAATCTTAACTCAACTTAAATTATTTTATTCTCACTCTTAACTATCTTGTTTTTTTTAAAAATAAAAAACAAGCTATATTAAAAAAAAATACAAGAAACCATATCATTGATGAGGGAGAAATCACATTTTTTCTTTTCTCGCCTAAAATTACACATCATAAGATCCATTTTCGGTAACAGCACACAACTAAAAAGCAATACAGAACCTGAAGTTCAAATTTTGTTAGTGAGAAGACGTGAATGCTGCTGATAACTGATTAGACAGGAGAGTGGATTCACCATGCTGTCATATTTGTAGCACATGATCACATGTATCACACAGATAAGAAAACTCAGTCCCTTTGCGGTTTGATTTAACAGTTTCATAATTATCCTCTACTCATCCACCCGGAAATCCTGCACGGTATGGTCATAGTAACGCTGAGGTGTATATCCTCAACAATGTGAACATAACTGTTCAAAATAAAATAATGTAAATATAAATAAAGTTTTTTTTTTTTTTTGTGATCAAGTATAAATAAATATTTCTGCTCAAAAAAAAGTATAAATAAATATTTGTACCGTAAGTACAAATAAAGACTGTTACCATAGTTAATTATTTATTTATTTTAGATAAATTATTTAATTTTACAGTGTTATAATCCGAAGAATATTAGTGTGGCCAACGAAAATTGATTTAGTTGAGTTTATATGCTTAAATATGGATAATTTTTAGGATACATTTGAAAATTTCAGTATACCACTGCTCTGTCTTTAAATTAATAGCTAAATAGTTTTTTTTAAAGAAAAAATTACTTTGTATCAATTATAATTATAGTAACTAAATCTTATTTATTAAAGTGTATAGGAAAAAATTAATTTATTTTGAATTTTTATTGATCATATTCTAGAGTATGGATTATTTTTTATGATAAAATGTAAAAAAAATTAGTATAATTCTTATTAACATTGATTGAAATGAATTTTTTTTTATGAACTTATATTTCCTAAAATATAAAAGTCGAAAAATAATCTATTCCTCTATAAAATTGTTAAAATGTTAATTTATAATATAAAATAGTTAATTTATTGATTTAGATAACACATATATCCAAGCAATTCAATTTAGGAGTCTACTGTTAGAAACAATTTTTTATAAAGATGTAAATTCAACTTATTTTGATAAAGTAATGATATTTTTAGCGGATAAGATAACACATATATCCACGCAATTCAATTTACGAGTCTAGTGTTGAAGCAATCTTTTCTAAAGATGTAGATTCAACTTATTTTGCTAAAGTGATTATCTTTTTAGCCGATTACTTGTAAATAATTTTGTATACATTCTTTCTTTAAACTCTGATATTTGTTGGGACCTCGATAATATCTTGGGACTCAATTCTTCAAATTTTCTTTAACAAAAAATATTTTATGTTTTAGAGATTAAAATTTAATTGATAAGGACATTATATGTAATATGTAGAGGTAGAATGCCAACATAAAAAAAAGAAAGAATGCCAACATTAAATTTTCTACTCATTCACTTTATAAGGTGAATTTTTAACAAACGACTTTGATAATTTTATTTTTTATAAATGGATTCTAAAATTACGGTGATAAACGTGTTAATGAATCCTCTAAAAAAAAAAGTTAATGAAAACAAAGCACAAATTAGTTTTAGAATATTTTAAAGATAATTACATCAAACATGATTAATTAATTTTGATTTTTGTTTATATTTTTAATTTATAGATCTTGTTGACGAGTGTTCTTGAATCATTATTTAAAAATTCTAAAATATAAAAATTTATTTTATAATAAAGAGAAATGTTTCAATTTTCAATGCTTGATAACACAAATTTTCATAAAAAATTACCAATTAAATATCTTAAAAAGTAGTATTTAACAACAATTGTTAACATTTTTCTTTAAATTAATTATATTTGAAATTGAGGAGAGTATTACTTAACAACCACCCCTCCATAACATAACTAGTAACTACACCATAGAACAAGAAACAAACCAGTGTCCAAATTGAATGATGGAAGTAGCAAGTAAGGAGAATGGGAAATGAGGGTTGGGTGGAGTATATATTCATGTGATTAAGATCACCATCATCATCCCATTCCCACATGAAACACGCGTGTGCATGCCATCCTACATGATTATAGTGGATGCACTGCACTATAGGGTAGTGACCATACATACATGAGTATAGTAAAAATGTAATGATTACTATGAACTTAGGGAAGATGGCAGGCCTTTACCAGTAATGATTAAAATTAAATTGAATTAAACATCTCCACAGAACCGCGCAGCCATAGAGCCGCCATTTTCTCTTTCCTTACTTTATGTTTTTCTGATATTATTGCTTTTTACTTAAATTTCCATTTATTATATTTCCATCATCATCATTATCATTATTGTATTAGAGGAAATACTTTAGAAGCGGTAGTGAGAGAAAGCATAAAAGCGAAACCATATAAAGGAATACTGGAATTAAATACAGGAAGTGGTATGGATTCTGTATATATAGAGAGAGAAAGATATAGAATTTTTTTTTTTATATAAAAAACGGCAAAAGAAAAAGCTGAAAAGATCAGGTATTTAAAGCTTCTTCTTACAAGAGGATTTTGATGTATACTTCACACAACCTATAAGATTATGAACTCATCACTACTCAACTTATAGGCTCTAATAAACTTTTCAATATCTTTTTCCGGGTTTTTTGTTTTTTCTGGTTTTATTTTTTTCTCTAAAATTGGCTTTGAGACAGTGATCACATTCAAAACACTCCTTTTAGTTGAAGAAGCCTCTTTCTCTTTTCAATATTTTTTCTACTTATAAATAAATCATAAATCTACTAGGTTACTTTCTCAATATTGTAAAGTCTCGAAAAAGCTGCGATTTCTTATTTCTTTTCCTCACTTTGATATCTATCCTTGGCTTTTCTCATCGGTCCCCTCTATATAAACCCCCCAAAACAACCCTCATTTCTCATTCACTTGCAATCAATCACTTATTCTTTTTCTTTCTTCCCTCCCCTTTAATTTCTTCTATTGTGAGATAGAGATAGAGTTAGTTATGGGTGAAGTAGTAGTTGTGAATGTGAGAGAGTTTGATCCTAATAAAGATAAAGAAAGTGTTGAAGCAGTTGAAAAAATATGTGAAGTTGGACCCAGTGGAAAACTTTCCCTCTTCACCGACTTGCACGGTGACCCTATTTGCAGAGTCCGCAACTCACCAACTTTTCTCATGCTGGTAAGTCAAATATTAAATACAATAATAATGTATCATATCATATCAACAAAATATTTGATTAGTCCTAATCCTAACTTTGTTATTTTAATTTTCAGGTAGCAGAGATAGGCAATGAGACCGTCGGAATGATACGAGGTTGTATCAAAACCGTTACATGCGGCAAAAAACTTACAAGACCAACAAAAAACAACACAGAAACAAATCAAAATTCCAATCATGTCCCTGTCTTCACTAAACTAGCCTATGTTTTAGGCTTAAGAGTTTCTCCAAATCATAGAAGAATGGGAATAGGGCTAAAACTGGTAGAAAAAATGGAGCAATGGTTTCGTGAAAATGGTGCTGAGTATTCATACATGGCTACTGAAAACGACAACGTTGCATCAGTTAAACTTTTCACCGACAAATGCGGTTACTCAAAGTTCCGTACACCGTCAATCCTTGTTAACCCCGTTTTTAAACACCGTCTCAAAACATCATCGTCCAAAACAACGATCCTTAAACTCACACCAAACGATGCTGAAACACTTTACCGTTACAAATTCTCCACTACTGAGTTTTTTCCTCGTGACATTGATTCTGTTTTAAAAAACAAACTCACACTCGGAACCTTCTTAGCAGTTCCGAGTAATGGAAAATATGGGGCCGGATCAGGTAACTGGTCCGGCTCCGAAAGCTTTTTAATGGACCCACCGAGTTCGTGGGCTTTAGTAAGTGTTTGGAACTGCAAAGACGTGTTTACCCTTGAAGTAAAAGGCGCGTCGCGCGTGAGACGTGTGTTAGCAAAAACAACTCGAGTGATAGACAAGGCTTTCCCTTGGTTAAAATTACCTTCGATTCCGAATTTTTTCAAACCGTTTGGGTTTCATCTAATGTATGGAATTGGTGGGGAAGGACCAGAAGTGTTGAAGATGGTGAAAGCTTTGTGTGGTTTTGCTCATAATCTTGCTATGGAAAATGGGTGTAGTGCTGTGGCTACTGAAGTTTCTAGCTGTGAACCGTTACGTTTTGCTATTCCTCATTGGAAGGTTTTGTCTTGTGAAGAAGATTTGTGGTGTATTAAGAGATTAGGAGAAGATTATAGTGATGGTTCTGTTGGTGATTGGACTAAATCCAAACCTGGTTTCTCCATTTTTGTTGACCCTAGAGAGTTTTAATTAAGTTTTAACTTCTAACTACAAATTAGAAGAATTAATTAGGTAGTTTCTTTTCTTATTAGAACAAAAAAATATTAGGAAGTTTTTTTTTTTTTTAATTCTACTTTTTATTTATATTATATAGTTGTAAGGAGGGAGGTGTTAATGTGATATGTGACATGTCATGTCACTCATCAGATGTGAGTTTTGATTGTAAAGGAACAAGGAATAGAATATCCCTCTTTTTTATTTTACTTGTTAATTATTTTCGTTAATTAATTGTTTTTTAGATGGTAAAATTGATTTATGGGGGGTTTAATACTTTAATGTTGTGATTTAGCGTCTCGTTTGGGATATGAAACTGGGTGATTTATATTCTGCAAAATCTGAATATGTTGATGTGGGTGAATTAGAATATCCCTTAGGATTTGTTAGAAGACTGAATTTTTTGTTTATGTTCGATGTGGGGGCCTTATATTATAGGGCCACAACTTTAAATTTAGTTTTTGTTTGTTTTATTGGGTTCCTAGTATCTTACTTATTGAAGGTAGTGGGAATCAAATGGTGCCCATTAAGTTTTTGTGGAAGTCTCCTAATATGGACAATTACAATGACATTCTCCTAATTACCACAGTAATAGAGAGGAAGGCATTTACTAAGATTCATCATGGGACATACATGTTTCGTTGATATCATGTATGGATGTTCCAGTGTTTCTTCTAAGTTTAAACCTTTTTTTAGGATGAGTGAATATGAAGGAATTTGGTCGGTGACTGACTTCTCACGGTTTTCTATTGAAGTTATTATATGGTATTTTGGATTGAACTATTGTGCCTATATTTGGTTTAGCTTTTCACTAGAGTTTTAAGTTGGAGTTGAGACTTGCTGAAAGCAAACTATCATATTGCAAATGCAAAGGCTTTGTGGATAGGCATGCATAAAAGTATGAGGCAAAAGGAGATTTTAGCCCATATCCCTTATCTTTACATTTGATTGTACTATTTCCCTAAACTTTTTGTTAAAAGTAATTACAACTTGGTTAGAATGAGGAATTGGTGGGGGACTTTGTTCATGTATGTTTGGTTTTGTGCCGATAAATATTGATTGAATTGATTCTGTAAAATTTGGTTAGAACGGGGAATTGGTGGGGAACTTTATGTTTGAACATCAAATGATTTATGTTTTGTTACATTTATGAAATAGTGTTTAAATAATAAATCTCAATGTTTATTTTTTTTAAGGGAAATTTCAATGTTTGATTTAGAAGCTCTAATTTTTAGCTTGAAGTAAAACCAATTCTATACAAAAAACAATCAAACATGTCATAATTACTTATACACTTACACGATTAATTTTGATCTCTTTTAAACCAAATATACACTTAAATTCACTATAAATGTATAATTAAAATATACTCATTCCAACCCAAAATGTAAGCAAAAATGGATTAAAATAAATTGATGTATTTGATACATTAATTTTTGTTTATATTTTAAGACGAAGAGAGTATCTTAAACATATTCTGATCAACTTTTTTAACATATCAATTTTAAATATTTCCCTCAATTTATTTGTCTCTTTGTGCTTTGATATGCTTTTCAACATCGTTGTGAAAGATATCTTTGCTTTTCATTTTTGGTCCTGATGTAATTTGAAGCTTAATTTAGGTTTAAATAGCATGATTAAGTACGGCTATATACAAAAATATAGTGCAAGTAAGATAATGTATTGATTTCTTTAAGTTGACCTTTATATGACCTCTCCCTCTCAATTTGATTCCAGTTCCTTTTGTGATTGTAGTTTGGAACTTTAGCGAAGGCACGTTTAGGGATAGTGACGTAAAGAAAACAAGCTAAGCATAAAATATACCAGAAAAGCTGCCTTTAAATTTTTTTATTTTTTATAAATAGACATTTTAGTAATTTGAAATTCGTTACAAATTTACGAAATAATAATTTCTTAAATAGAAAAATATCGACCAACTTACTCATTTTCTTGATTATCCACACAAGTTAAAGGTCATGTGTTTGTTTTGATACAACAAAAGATAATTAAAGTTAATATGAATGTCTTTTATTACTCTTGACTTTTGATAAATTTTATGTAATTAATTTTTTGAGGGACTAAATTGATCGATCCTTGCAATTTCAATGACTAAAATGGATATTTGCTCAATATGTTTTTTTAGGAAGTTTATTATGTTTTTTTTTCGGCGAATAGCGTGTGCATGCATAATTTCTTATTGTGGTATCAAATTTGAACTATGCGAGTAAATATACACTCTTTTCAACAGATGCACCCTCTTAATTTTTTTTAATTTATATTTTATGTGTGAATTACATAATTTAGTGGAATCTATTTGAATTTATGGGACTTCACTCACGAGCATTTTTAAAAATTTAAAACAATAAAAAAACGCATGTTAGAAAAAATGTGTTATATAAAGTATCGATAACACTTCACGTCAAATTTTCTATTTTTTTCTCACTGTGTATTTTAATCTCTCTCTCTCTCTCTCTGTGTGCGCGTGCGCACGCGTTCCATATGGACTATAAAGGTGTAAAATATTGAGAGAAAAAAAAAAGAGTTGATTCATATATCTAATTCTTCAAAGTTTTTGGGTGGAGATGTGGCGTTTTCCTATCTTGTGGCCTTGGATCGTTGACACGTTAATGCTCCTGGTACTCTCGCAAACTCCTCAACAAGTTATATCAGAGTCTTGTTTTGACTTAGTGGAGGAGCGGGAGTGAATCATGGTGTTTAGATCAATTATAAGATGTTGAAGACTCGCGTTTAAGAGAAAAATTGTTGAATTTTCATGTGAGAGGTTGGTTAAGTCACATGTCAACTTTGAGAGTGTCAAATATTAAAAGTAAAAGAGACATGACTCGTATATCTTATAATATCTTAAGATTTTGGATGTAGATGCGTGGTATCTTCTTCTCTTATGGTCCTGAAGTGTTGGTCCGTTGTTGCTGCAACCAAACTCCCCACACATTATTTTTGCTCTTAACATTGCATTCGACTGGGTAAGATTATGCTTGAAATTGCTTTAGCATATGAAGAGAAAGATAAGAAAACAAAATGAGTTGATAAAAAGAAGGAAGAATAAAGTCTTTACCATATTTTTGAATAAAATTTTGCAGAAAAATTCATAATATTATAAGAATCTCTCCTAAAAGAATTTTTTAACAAAACATGAATTTAATATGAATTTTTATACTTTTGATGGTTAAAAATTCATATTAGATTTATGTTTTGTTAAAAAATTCGAATTTGTTTTGGAAAAGATTTTTACAATATTTTAAACATTTCTGCACAATTTCATTAAAAAATACTAAAATTAACTTCAAAATAGAGACCAAAAGTAGTGATTGAAAATTTTATAGAGCCTAAGAGTTGAAGAAATTTTTTAGAAGGAATAAAACGAAAAGTTAATATATTTATAGGGATAAAAACATATTTAACCCTATTTTTTATTTGAAGTTGTGATTACTCCAATATTTCTATAGAAATATTTTGTTTTACTTTAATTTTTGTAATCATTATCAACTCACATGCTTCGTGAGATAGATAGGTGGCTAGTCGGAACAACAAATAAATGTGAACCTAGGTGGCCTCACCTTTCTTTTTCATATTGTTATCATTTGAGATTTGAGATGATTAATTGTTCATTTCTTTGTATCCTTTTTCGGATAGTTTTTCTTTTATATAACATTTTTAAATTCCAATCAAGTTTTTTTAAAAGGTAAAATCTAATCAAGTTAAACGTGCAAATGTTTGGATTCAAGTTTGCATGTGATTTTTGTGTTCCAAGGTGAGTTGATGTCAATTTTAAGACCAACATACCCCGACCCAACATATTTATAAGTCTAAAACTAATTTTAAATTAGGTTTTTAGGTATGTCGACGTAGAAACATAAAAATGAATATCACGAAGTTTATAATTTTATTTGAGGCATGTGAACACTAAATATGAGTCCTATTAAAATTCAAGAAATTTTAGGTAAACCATATTGCAAAAATACATTGTAAGCAACCTTAAGACATATCACTAATCCATAGATTGAGAGAGATATACAACTTGTTTTTTTACTAAAGATATACAAAGGCCCCGTTTGGATTTATCTTATGGAAAATAGCTTATGTAAATAAATAAATTTTTATTTTAATTTACACGCTCTCACTAACGAAAATTGTATCTTCATAAACTGTTTTTTCATAAAATACCTTAACAAACTTATAAATAATACATAAATACGTATTTATTTACATAAGCTGTTTTGTATAAGCTCTAAAATAAACTAATCCAAACGGATCCAAATTGTTGTTAGACAAGTAATCTAGTGAAGTTAACAAAAATTTTGTGAAGTTTTACTTCAATTATAATATGGGAGTTTCTACGGTGCAGTCAAGAAACTGACTTTTTTGAAAAAGTTAATTTTAATTTTAATGTTTAATTCATTTTTAAATTGTTGATTACTGATTAATGATCCATAATAATTCATCTAGTAATGCTTGCAACATCTTGGACTTACATGTACTATTTTATCGTTGACATCTTTAACATGCAAACAGATTTGATGATATTATATGATAGTCTTGAGTGTTACACTTTGTAGGGTGTTACACTTAAAACAAGGTAGGATAAAATTAAATTAAGTGTAGTCTTGTTAATCTGATGAATTGATGATACTATGGGGACTGAACTTTTGATGCCACTGTACAAACAATGGGGTGTTACTCGCTACAATTTTGATGTTATAGTATTAACTTCATCAGAAAAGTCATTTTCACAACTTCACCATAAAATTTTCCTTATAATATATGTATATCAAAGGAAGTAATTATTTGTTGCTCTTAATATTTAAACTATGCAATCCAATATGATGGATTTGGCAATAATAACACACATAATGTTTGTTTGCTCAATCAGTTGTGTGTCACTTGTGGTACTTATGATTTTACATAAACAGAAGAGTATATATACATATGGCTGGTTTGCCTAGATTCTCTCATCTTTACTTGCGAATAATTTGGTTTGCATCTGTTTGGGTGATCTGGAAGGAGAGGAACAACCGAATCTTCAACAATGTGACTTTGCATCCGTCCGTGCTTTTAGAAAAAGTTAAACTAAATTCTTTTTTATGGATAAAGTCCAAACAGGTTGCTTTCCTTTATAGTTATCATGACCGGTGGAAACACCCTTTACAATGTATGGGTGCCCAGTAGTCTGTTTGTATTGTTAGAGCTACTCCTTTTACTGGTACCGTGACTCTGTAAATACTTTTGTTTGATTCATCCTTTGCACACCTTGTACGGAGTGATCCAGTGGTAATATATACATCATTTTAATCTGTTAAAAAAAAAGAGTATATATAAGTAAAAAAATAAAATAAAGAGTATTGTCCCAACAGTATATAAGTAAAAAAACTTGTGTTATGAAGATGAAACCATGCCTTTATTTTTTTTTTCACACTTCTTCCAAATAAACATTACTATATGAGAATGAGAATCATCAAACAATCTGTGACTTTCTCTGTATGAGCCAAACACCACGTACCTTCTCAACAGAAATCTTCCAATTCCACCGAAACCTTACAACATTAACATGTTCCATTGTTTATTATATTCAAATTTAATTCAGCAGCATTCATCTCCCATGGGACATACAATTAGTAGTTACTAATCTAATCTTGAATAAAATGCACAAAATTAAAGTGACTCTTATTTTTCCACGTCTTGCTTAGGAAAATAAAGTAAAGAGTAATGGATTGGCCAACTTATCTTTGCACAATTGCACCACTGTATTATCATTTGGCAGATACAATAATCAAAAGTTTGATTATTACATTACAATTCTTTATATCAATTATTAAAGTAATTAATAATAATCATATACTACAGTATAATTAATTGGGATTAGAGGCAATTATACGTGGAAATATTTGGCAATTTTCACGCGCACGTGCAATCTTTGCCTAGTGACATTCGAATAAACATTGTTTAAATGTGGAAACACTTAGGCCACATATAGCTTAGAGACAAGAAACAAAAAGAAAACCATGAAGAAGAAAGTGACTCCCAATTTAAATAATTACCATAAAAAAAATAAAAGGAGACATAAAAGATTAAACAGTGATTAATTATTGGTATATTTAATTTATAATTTTTCTATAAAAAGAAATGAAGGTTAAGGACAATTACAAGTGGTGAGTTAAAGTCAAATTTGGCTGGCAATAACCTTATTTTTCATTAGTTATTTTTTCACCTTAAAAGTTAAAATTGTGGAGGACAAACATCTCTTTCCTAGCTTCGTCTATATTAAGGTGGGATTAGGCTCATGTGACCATGCTTGCCGGGTGTTAAGGTGACACTATGTACTAATTAATATTATCCTTAAGAGCTCAATACATGTTTAGATCCAAATTGTTGTTAGACAATTAAAAGGGCAAGCTATGGCTATGAGGAAAAAAGTCTACTGCTACACTAAGTGAATACTTAATTAGTTTGTCCTAATTAAGCATGTATTTACTGTGAATATTAAATTGCTCAGTGAATTACCTTGATATTTCACTCTTGTACCTTTAGCAATAGGTCAGGGTCAATTGACTTTGAAGCACAATGATAATTTCAATAGTCGGAAGGGATGATTTGAGCTTAAATAAATATAGCGTCATGTTAACTTGTGTCCTTAGGGCACATGTTAAGCATTATTTTCATTCCATTAATAGTAAGAATTTAATGAAAAAAAATAAATATTAAACATTTTGAGCAATAAATTAACACAATTTTCAATACATAATTTTTATTAATAGAATTCTTAACATGTACCCTAAGGGCACAAATCAATATTTCCCATAAATATATTATTGTTTGATTTTTATCTAAGTAGTGCCATATCTCGTCTTTAAACAAAAATTCTCTTAAGAAACTTTTATATATCTCTTTTGATTTTAACTTTTTTTTTCGGAGATACCTCTACTATTTTATAGAGAAATGTTATTTTTACAACTTTTGAACAACTTTCTCTTTTACATTTAATATGTTTTTACTGTTTTTTTTTTCTCTATTGTTTTTTATCAATAAAAAGATAGAAAAAGAAGGTTGTCATTAAAGTTGTCAACAAATAATTGTTCAAATATTACTACTCTATTTTCTATATCTTGTCGGAAGTTCATGTGAGTTTAGCTTAGTTGACAAAGACAATGCATAATATATGTGAGGTTCGAACGCTAGAAAAAAAAAAAATATATCTTTTCAAAAACTAACAGTATATACTATAACCCTCTCAAAAAACAATATATACTATTATGAGAAGATAAATTAAGTCTTTAGTTATCATGATTACTAGTTAATTATATACTATATTTAGGGATATACATAGTACCATAAAATGATTATAAACGGATATAATAGAGAAAGCTAGAGTTAGAGTGTGAAACAGCTGATAGCTATATAAGAGAGAATAAATTGCCAGCCAATTAGTGGTGAAATTAGAAAGTTTTTCTTTTTACTATTTCTTTTTCATCCTATGAGTTTCTTGTACATCCTATGCTATTGAGATTATAGAATCCTAACAGCTCATAAAAACTTTCAAAAACACGTTAAAATATTTTGGATTTTAAAATCCGAATAAAGCGCGTGAAAAATTATAGGGTGAGAAAAGTAATGTTTTTTTTTACACAAATGAGAAAGGGCTAAACGTTTTTGTTCATTGCAGGCCCATGTTAGTTCTCCTGTTTTTTTTGTCTTGCAAGGTTTCTTAGATGGTTACTCTTTTGACTCCCCCTATTTACTCAAAAAGCTTATGAAACAACATATAGTGAAAAAATCTGCTTCTTATGTGTTTGGAATGACAATCATATAGTAAAAACACAGATTAAATTAAGCTAATAAGTAATTTTTAAAAATTAAAACCAACAAATAATATATTATGTAACTATAAAAAAAAAGTATTTAAATATATGTGTGGTTTGGTTGGTTTTGAAAAATCAATCCAAAATCGAATCCTATTAGTATCTTAAAAAGACATCCAAAAACATCTAATAATATCCGGTTTTGTGAGGTTTTTGGTTTTTTTAATCAACTTATGATTTTAATTTGGATCAATTTGGATTTGAACACTCCTAGTAAGAATGTAGAATCAAGGTAATTTTTTCAAACTTACCTTTCACTCATACATACATTGACCATGTTTTGACAGGTTATTTATGCTTATTTACTGGCATAAACACTTGTCTGATTGTTCAAAAGAGTTTCTGAAAACAATTTATGACATGTGCATAGGCTATTTTCAACTTATATCAATAAAATTTCCATAATATCTTCTAAAATCAGCTTATATCATAACAATTCAAATTTATTTTACCGTTTATTACAGAAACAACTTACAGATAAGCACTTAAATAATAAATATTAAAAGTTATAAGTTGTTAAAAAAGTTTTTTTTTTTTTAATCCAAACAAGGCCACATGTCAAGTAACATGTCAATAGAGACCTTGCAACTTAACTGCTTGTAAGTTATGCAGCAGACTTTCAAACATAAACTAAAATCTTCACACTCACTATTGAATCTACTCCCACTACTCATCATCCTTGCTGAATCCTTCAAAACAAACCACAACGATATTGGGTGGCCAAGCCAAATTCAAGACAAATTCAAGAAGCTACAAGAAGAGACGAATTCAAGACAAATTATTATCTGTGAAAAATTCGTTTAAGGCTTCACTAGAACTAACTTTATCACAAATATCAATTTGAAAAATTCTATGTTTTTCCTTTGAAACAGAAATTGTTCATGTCAGAAGCTACAAGAAGGGGTGATGAATGGATACAACTCATTCACCTCCACATATTAATTATTTGTACTTTGCAAGCTATTAATTTGCAGGGAGATTGCCATATCCTTTATATCTAATCCTAGCAAACATGCTTACCCTAATTGCTAAACTCTAATCCTAAAATTTGGCTCCAAAAATTTTTCTTAATTCAAATGGAAATTTCCCTCCTCTATTTTTTGAACGACGTACCTTGGAATGGCAAAACTATTAGCCTTCTCACTCATAATTTATTTCGTTATGTTTTCCAACCATCTAGGTACACGCTTTGCATGCTAATTATGCCTCATACCATACATATGAAAAATTGGTTTGTAAAGATGAGTCATTAATTATCTTGCGGTTTACCAATGCAATCTCAATACCTATCTACCAAAAAACACTCATCCAAAAAAAATAAAAAATAAACCATCCAATTACAATGCTACCTCGGTAATAACCAAATCACAACTAACTAAAAATTTATTTGTTACACACTGCTCAGGGGCCAAGATGAATCATCTAGAGAAACATTCAACCATTCATGTATTAAAGGAAAACTAAAAGGAAAGTTCTAGCAGTTCATTTTGGGGCCTTTTTGAACGAGAGAGACACGACGGCGAAACGAGAGACGACATGCAAGAAGGTGCTATCCGCCGGAGAAGTTGATTTGCAGCAACAACATACAATTTGTTTCCAATATTTTTTTATTTAATTTTGGGTTTAGTTCTTTCTTTGTCGTTCTTTATCTAAGTTGGTTTAATTCTCAAATTTCACTTTTCTAATTGTTACTTACTTTCACTGAATTTAATTTGTGACTCTGATTGCATGTTCATTTTCGTTGGCTTAAATTCAAGGTTGTCCTCATTGGTCACACTTTATTCACGTTTCTATTTTTGCCTTCAATCCAACAAGCTTTTAGAAATAGACATGAAATATAGTATCTCTAAAATCAACAGAGAATGACTTATGAATCGAAGTTAGAGATCTGTAGTTCTCTAATGGGTAAAATCGTGCATGCTTTTATTTGAAGTTTGAGATATATATTTTTTCAATTTTCTTAATATTCCTATCCAATTTTTTTTAATGTCTTATTTTCACTAAAAAAAATAGTGCATTGTACAAGTCCAGGAGGAAGACATTTGTACTCATGGCAATCATTGCAAATTTATTCTTTTTTGAATTTTTAAACATTTTTGTTAGATATATAGACAAAAAATGCAAACACCACTTAAAACTTACACATAATTGTGAGATTCCACGTTTAAACCCGATAAATATATTCAAACTACTAAAAGACCCGTGCGGTCGTCTAGTTTTGCAAAATGGAGAAGCCAAATTCCATACAGAACTTGACCAATTTTTTAGGTACATGTTCAATCAATGAAGCTTCATGCTCATTACATTTTCACTAAGTTATATCCAAAGATGAATATGAATAAAACCCAAGGCTAACCTTACTTTACACAGTCATCAACATTGACAGTTGCAGTTGAAGAGAATGTTAAAATAGGATAGCCCCAAAGGATGAAGATCCTCTCCATTTTAGGATCTTCACCCAGCCCCAAAGGCACACATTGAAACAACTAATACAGATGACAGATCACTGTGAAACATCCTACACGACCAAAAAAAAAAGCAGTATCATTTCATCTTCAAAGTGTAAAAGAAATTTGATTGTTGCGATGTCATGTCCCAATAAGTAGCAGTAGATAACCTACACAGTTCTATACACACAATGTGCATTTTAAATTTTCAATGTGTCAAAACCAAAGAAGGAGCAAAAGGGCTATAAATCATAATTATTCTTGAGCCATTACTAATGACAGTAAAAGAACTCGTTCAACATTCGAGCCTAGCATAACTTTTGTGAGATGTAATTTTCCAAGTGGAAAGCAAATGTAAAGAAATTTTAAGTATACATGTAAGTAGTTAAAAATCTTGGATTAATAAAGTATTCCAGCATGCCATGCTAACTAAATAACAAAGAATTTGTCCAAACTCCACATAATAGAGTACTATCACAGTGTGCATTCAAGGAACAGAATAGCAAAATGTTATCTACCATTTCTCACAACTGATTAATCACAAGCTTAAGAGTTATACATGTTTGTTGAGACCACCCTGAACTTCACAACAGGAAACTCCATGTTAGATGCTCTACCACCTAAAGGTCTAATTGGATTGACTTATTTGAGTTTATTGATTGACATAAACACTTGTGAGACTGACTGTGAGAGCTTAAAGAAGCAACTTGCGATATGTCCACAAGCTTTCGAGAAGAGTTTATGGAAACTACTTATGCCTAAGCACCAAACTACCTAGTGCAATTTAACATGGAAAATAAATTACTCATGCAATTTTTTTAAAATGAAAATCTATATCATTTTATAACCTTTGAGAAAAGGTAAACGGAAGATATCTACACACAAACAATTTTTATCTCAGCTCCTATTTCTATTTACAACTTCAACTCCCTCACATCTAACCTTTAGCACTCTTGTAAGAATCGTGTCAAAAACTAAAGTTATTTTGAGGTGTCAAACTCTGAAACTCCTAACACTCCCAAAGAAAACGTGAAATTTCTTTTAGAGAAAACAGGTTCTTCTTCACCTTTCAGTATTGCAATAATCTCATTATGCAGGGTCTCCTAGATTCTTCATTTGTGACACAAGCAGTTGCGGCTTCAATCATTCCACCGATTTGATTTGAGAGTCTCAATTTGCATTTCAGTTGAGGATCAATCAACTCTTCAACGGCTCCTATCTCCTTCTGTAGATAAGGTCCCATAAAACTAAATTCTCCTCTTTTGGAGACCATTTCGTTTCAATTGGTTTCCGTCCACTAACGAGTTCCAATACAACCACCTCAAATGCATAAACATCAGTCTTATCTTATCTGATAGTTTCCCACATTGGAAATACTCGGGAGCCAAATAACCAAATGTTCTTTTGACGGTTTTACAAAGGAAAGGAACCGAAAGTGTTTAAGTCCATGTAGCTAATCTGAAATCGCATCTTCGGAGCCTTCTTAGAAGAAAGAAGAATGTTAGAGGGCTTAACGTCTCTATAAACACCCGTCTTTGTGTTACATTATGCAGATAAGCCATAGCTTCTGCAATCCCAATTGCAACCTTGTACCCCACAGACCAAGGGAGTGTTGAACTACCATTCCCACCTTTCTTCCTCACAAAAACATACCCTCCTCGGGGTCAATACAAAAAGCAACAAATGGAACAACATTTGCACTATATATGGACTTGTTTGGATTGATTTATTTTCGAGCTTATGAAACATAGTTTATGTAGATAAATAAGTTTTTATCTTAACTTCAACTCCTTAACACGAGATTCACTAACCCAATTACCTAATGCAGTATTAAGCAAGTAAAACTTAATCCACTCAAGCATCAATCCAAGGCCAAATATGTTAACAACTAACAGAACAGAAATTCAGTAAAAGACAATTGATACAGTACAATAAAAATGACATCTTTAAGAGATAGGTTTCTGAGTGAAGAGCTAAAACACTAAAAAATCAAAATTTCATAATCCATTGTCTAAAACAGAAAGAAGAAACAAATATTTAAAATGGGCATAAAGTAATTAGAAGTTTCAAAATGAAATATACAATTAGGTCAATTGAGATGAAGAAGTTAATTTGGGGATTGAGAATGGAGGTAATAGCAACACAGCTTCCTCTGTTTCAATTGGATCAGACCTCAGTATCTATCACAGATGAGAAAAGCATAAAAGTAAATAACATAGAAGCTTATAAAAATATATATGAAAAAGAAAGTAGTGAGAGAGAGAGAGAAAGAGAGTACTGGGTCTTGAAGAACAGGTTTGGTGTCATCCTTTGCTGGTGTGAAAGGAGGTTTGGTTTTGTTGTTGATGGTGTTTGATTTGATTGAAGATTGCGAACGAGTATTGTTCATCGTTTATGTAAGTCTCTGTTGTTACCAATGCTTACTTCACTATTCTTTCCTCAACCGATCACTTGAGAAATTGAAATAGTTGTAAAATATGACTGAATTGTTTTTATTTGGGGGTGGGAAAAGAATTTGTCTTTTATTTTTTTAGCTGAAGCTGTATCATTTTTCCTACGGAAGATTGTTACTTAAGAATTGTTTTATGGACCCCCCCCCCTTATAAAGAAAGAGCGCAATGATATTTTGACATCCATTTAAGGACAACTTTAGTGACAACTTTGTTTTTCTCTCTTCTTATTGATCAAAAACAATGGAGAGAGAAAAAGGAAGAGAGAGAATAAGAATATCATGTGAGTATGAGAGAGAAAGTTGTCAAAAAAGTTGTTACAAAAGGGTTGTACAAATATCATTTCTCATAAGAAAATTGCTCTTTAGGCAGCTAGAAAAAACTGAACGGTGGTTAATTACCGTTCAGCAGGTGTCTATGAGAAGATTTTAGGTGTTCAAAGATCAATCTCCTCTTATAAAAACAATCATACATTACGTTTAGATGAGTTCAAACTATATTTTATGATATAAGATACAAGGTTTGAAATGCTCCATTGATTGATAGACGTATCAATTAAGCGTTATGAAAATTGCTTTTCTGACATACAAAACGTCCTAATAACACATGGAAATTCCTAAAAAGCCCTCATCGGTAGTTAACTACCGTTCTACAAACCGGCAACAGTTAAATACCGTTGAAGCCAGCGATAGTTAACTGCCGCTGTGCATGATACATATTCAAGTCAGAACCCAGCTTTCAGACACTCTTTCATCACCCTCTCTCTCCAATAATATAAATTTTCACTCTCTATCTCTAAAAAAACTCTACCAAATCATAAAAAAAAATTTGCCGCTTAATCACAAGTAAGTAATCACTTAGGCTATTATCATAAATTTTAGTTGGTATATATGTTTATATGTTAATAATTTTAGTTGTAGTTTAATTTTTAAATTTTGAATTATTTTTTTAATAGGATTTTGTTATAGATCTTAAATGCTACTAACAGATATCATGAATGCTTGTTATAATGGAGTTATATTGCTTAATTTTTTTATTTTTATTTTTAGTTTTATAATTTTTTTAGGGTTTATTTGGGTTTTTTAGGATTTATGTATAATTTGCACTCCAAGTGTTTGCTGAAATGTATGAATGAGTTTTTCATTTATTGTTTTTAATTTCTTACTGTGTAGATTTGAAACAATGGTCGATATGCTCGACGTTCAAGCACAATTCAACGGTGGAGAACCTCTGATGACACTAGGTTATATAGCACTTTTGTTATAGTTTTTATGTAATTTTGGTTGAGTTCAGGTGATTGTGCATGAGTTAGAAGCTGCAAAAAGACTGATTTTTTATGCTGAAACAAAGGAGAAATCGTGCTCCGATTTACAGCATCGGACTACGATTTTGCTGCATTTTTGAGACATTTTGACTCGTAAAAAATCGTGCTCTGATGGAGCAAAATCGGGCTACGATTTGGCAGACGCTCCAGCTGGGTTTTGAGTTTAATGAAGCCATCGTGCTCCGATTTACAACATCGGAGTACGATTTTAGCGTTTCTGGAAATTTTCCTTTAAAAGGGAAGTTGTTTTCTGAAGGAAAGGGTTCAAAATTTTGGAGAAAGAAACTGACTTTTGAAGCTGGAGATCTGGAGAGAAGGTGAGAGACCATCAAAACTCATATCTGGTTACCAATTTCATGTAATGAATCCTTCTTACATATTAGTTATTTGTGCTTTAGCCATGAGTAGCTAGATCCTTTGTGATTAGGTCAAGAGATGATTATGTTCTAGCTCATGTTTATGTAACCTGTAACTCTTAATTTTTATGAATGTCATTCTAGTTTATTCAGTATAAATTGTTCTTAATGCTTTTATGATTCTGACCCAATATAATTGATTCAAGAGTTTATATGACTATTGACACTAGCGTGTAACTCGGAAATATTTATACTGTTCAATCTAACGGACAATCTAGGGATGGAATGTTGTTAGGTTGTGATAATTGAATTAACGGATTTAAAACCTTTGATGATTATAGGTTCACCTAAGGGATTGGGGAATTATAATTAGAAAAGAGGGGTTAGGATCAAGGGATTGACTTAAGCTATTTTGTTAATTTGTCGTTAACTTTATAGCATTCGTAGAGTTAAGAAACAGGTTGCTAATGAGCGATGAGCAAATGAATCGAATGACCTAGTCATCTCTCCATATTATTTCTTAAACCAATTTTTCCTTATCCATTTTATTTTAACTTGCAAATCAAACCAATTGCCTCAGTGCACCTCCCATTTTACAAACATCCTTAATAATAATGACATTCTCGAGTAGAAGTTGAAACAGTCCCTGTGGATACGAATCTTATAAATTTTATTACTTCGATATGAGTTAGTACACTTGCTAATTTTGTATCAAGTTTTTGGCGCCGTTGCCGGGGACTGTTGAATCATTTCAGCTTGGAAATT
>Ga0228710_1003300_pt1 | contig 25733 bp, 19 predicted proteins | sample MedpolnodulmetaG_FD_177995 | JGI IMG/M metagenome (GOLD analysis project Ga0228710, IMG submission 177995) | Root nodule microbial communities from Medicago polymorpha collected in Santa Monica, California, United States - pink nodules | ecosystem: Host-associated > Plants > Roots > Nodule...
TTTGGTAAATAAGATTTAATTATTATAATTATAGGTAATAGAAAACAATTTTTCTCTTCAAAAATTAACACATTAAACTATTAATTTATTGATTTGGTGTACCAATACACTCAAATCTTTGGGTGTACCATATAATTTGCCTTATTATTATTGTTGTTGTTGTTTTCATGATAGACAAATGATTAGTCAATTTACTATTTAGTCAGGTCCTTTGGCAAGTATGATACTTTTTGAAATTATATCCTTGAAATTGGCTAAAAAATTTATCATTGAAGATTGATTGAACAACAAGAGATGCATTAAGCAAGTAGCTAGTCTTCATATTGTACGACTAATTAATCAATAAATACTTTAAATAAAACATATGTTGTCACCATATAGTCAAAATTATTTATTTTACTAACATGCATAGATACACATTTCAAGACATGTAACTCAACCTTAAATATGTAACTCGCATAAGAAACAAATGTAAATGATTAGACAACAAACTGGTATTATAGAAGGTTCATATTTGCGAGTTCAACTTACCTCCATTTATTTTAACTGAGAACATTTACAAAAAGATATATTTTTTTAAGCAAATGGGAAGCAGAAGCAGCTGCGATGCCCTAATTAGATTAAAAATAAAATGGAAAAGTACAAAAGAATGGGGTGGAATCGAAGATATCAACACTTAAAAAAATTGAGGAAGTTCGGTCTCAAATATCGTGCACACATCTCAATACGCAAGGTGAAAAAGTGAGTTTTTTTATTCATGTGAAATCATATTATACTATGTCAAAAAGTGACTATTGTTTTTGTTTCTTTTTTTTTTTAGTTGAAAAAGTAACTATTGTCGTTTTGCTTTTATTTGTGAAATTATATTATGCACAATATTGTATCATTGTTAAAGGATGTATTAATGCATTTATATGTTTATAAAAATTATTTAATTGATCTATACATGTCTTTATAAATTATATACTCATGTATTTAGCCATTTCTAAAGGATTTGGTGGTAAAAGGAATGTTAAAATTTTAGTCATTCCTTCTAGTTGAAATCAAAGTAATGATGCTAAATACACAACTCCACATGTTATTGCACCATCTCCATAATAAAAGTAATTCAAGTGTCTCTTTCATTACATAAATTGTCTCTTATCCTACTATAAAGAGAGCATCAACTCCACATTATCCACAACCATCAACACATATCGAGTATGGCACTATGCCATTAACAAAAGAATATATTGATCACAATAGTCGACCTGGACATTTTATCCCATTTGTAGATCTCACCTTACCTAAACCTCATAACTCGCGTCTACCATGAGGTAAAGATCATTCAGAAAATAAAGGTTAGATTTATACGAAAGAAAGTCAAGTTATTTATTTAATTTAATCTACATATTTAGTTTAAAAAATTAATATCTATAAATTATATATACTATTGTATTTAATGTGTTGATGTAATTCATGTGCTGATTTTGACCGCGTTTATTATGATGATAATGCAACCGGAGATATATTGAAGGAAATGTTGATGCTTGAAATACACGGATGATAATGCAAAAGAGAGTGATAGTGAAACTAAACTTATCTAAATTCAATCAAAATTTTGAAAGGATTCAACTTTGTTTGACTTGGAGGAATTGAATTGATATTGTGTTAGTTTTAAACTATTTGCAAAAGTGTAATAGCATATGGAATTTGTGGATTCAAGTGTTTGTGAAGTTGTGATCCTATCTTAATTGTCATACTTGAATTATATAGTTGGAATTATTGGTGGCTATTTGGCTTATTGCCAATTGGATTAGGTCAATTTTAATAGAGAATAACTTACTCTAAAATAGCCTAATCCACATTATGTTGATTAAAATGCGGTATTGCCTCACTATTATGTTGATGGAAAGGAAATAAGTGTAGTCTTGTGAAGTTGAATTAAGTAATTGATGTAGAAAGGGGAATTAAAGTGTAGTCTTGTAAAGTTGTTGTATCTTGAATGAAAGTAATTTATTTAGAGAGGGGAATTAAAGTTGAATTAAAATAATTGATGTAGGTGTGGTGTATACTTGATGGTGGAGGAAAAAATTTGTGTAGAGTTGTTATGTCCCATTGTACTTTGATTACTTCATCATATTGCTACTTTTCTATATCAATTTCTAGTATCCTTAGAGATTATTATTTCTAGTTTTCTCTTGCATTAATTTGTTGTCTCTGCTGCTCCAACGTTGATGCAGCTGCTGTTGATTTTTTTTACCTTATTGCTTGATCTACAATTGTTGTTCTTGCTACGAGTGGTGCAGCTGGAGTATGGTGTTTTGTTTGAGGTATTCTGGTGGCTTTGTTGATTTTTTTAGCTTGTGCTCAAGATGACTTTTTCTTGTTTAGCATATGTTGCTTAGACATTGTTCTGCCGAAGGTTTTGTCAACTTCCGCGACCTTATTTGAGGTTGATTAGTATATTTTCAAGGTGATCCACCTATATATGACACTCTTTAGCTGAGAGCTTAAGAACATAAAGGATATGTCTACATAAAATACCTTCAAACTCAAATAAACAACATGTGCATTGTATTTCAAAGTTTTCTCATATAAGAATACCTTGAACATTATGTCTTTACCTTTATTATATAACTTTTTACTTTATGTCACACAAAATGTTGAGTTCAAAGCTTATATTCTCTAAAAGAAAGCATGACAATACATCATAGAAGCGACTTCTACTTGAAACTCTTTGAATGTTGTATTGGTAAATGCCTTTTGAAATTGAGACTCTATCCAAAAAGACTTATGGAAGCAATAATTATATTGAATGAATTGAAATCGGTCACATTTTCCTTTTCCATTTTATCTTTCAATGCATTATCATATTGTTTAACATATTACTTCAATGTTGTCTTTGAGTTCAAATATCCATCAAAAAATGAGTTCATACTTTCACTTCGTTGTGTAGTTGGCATTTCAGCCCAAAATGTGTCTCTCACATACAAAGGAACCCAACGATGACGCTCATCAAACAACCCTTTCAACCATTCATTATCATGAAGTTTATAACATTCAATAATTTTTTTCCACTTCTCCGTGAAATCACTTATGCTCGAACAATCATATACCACATCATGCAAAAGTATTTTGATAGTCATAGTCAGAGAGTCATCCCAATTTTTTAGAACCTTTTTCATTGTATGCCACAAGCACCTCTGATGGTGAGCTTTCGGGAAAACGACCTCAACTGCATTCATTATTGCTCTATCCTGGTTACTAATTATGACTTTTGGTGCACACCCAAGCATACATTCTAAGCAAGCAGTGAACAACCAAGAAATAGTTTTAGTATCCTCATTTGAATGTAGGGCGTAACCTAACAAGACTGACTAACCATGATTATTTGCTCCAACATAAGGAGCAAAAGGCATGTCATATTTATTTGTTAAGCAAGTGGTGTCAAAAGTTCCAAAATACTCATAAGCAGCTCTACATCTCGCAAAAAATATTTTCTAGATGACTTGTGCCATCCACATCCATTACATAATAAAAATCACTATTTTTCTTTGCATTCTAACAAAATAATTTTGAATGGCTCCAACGTCTCTCGTCCCAAGTCGAAGCTGCCTTACCTTGTCTATGTAGTTTCTACAATATTTTTTTCCCGAATGTAAGGTTATCATATCCACTTACTTCAATAACCATAGACCGAATATTTCTACTTACATTAATCCTAGCTTGGTCATTAACCTCCAATCTCCTTTTTATATGAGGGTCTATATTCTTGTTGCATCTAAAATATCTTGATTTGATTGGGCTTAATTCATGATTATGCTCAAGAGCAACCCTAGAAATAGTAATTGTTCCATTTAAAGACGCACATACATTTACTCTAGCCTACATTGTGCTCTTGTGATAAGATTTGGCTTTAAAAGATTTTTGGAATACTCACATAGCTTCTTGCACGGCTGCATCCTAGAGTAAAGTATTTTTTTTCCATCATCTCCATTTTTCAAATTGACTTTGCTAACTCAATAACCTATATATCGAGCATAATTCTTGTAATATTTGGTAACTTCTTCTATATAATTAAATTCCAGCCCAACCTTAAGTTCATCATCTTCGTCTTCATTTGCTGCTAAAGTATCATCACAATTTTCATTTATGTGATCACTCTCTTCTTCTTCACAAGATGTAAATCTTTTCTCCACAAATGCAACAAATTATTTAAAAAAGAAACTTAAATTAATCAACTGAATTAAAAAGTAAAGGCAACAAGATTATTGTAAAGCAATAAATAAAGAGATAAATTAGACTCACTATCATCTCTTGAATTGGATGCTAAAACAGGCAAAATCATATTTCAATTGATGGTTGAGGCCAGAGTAGCAACGGTGATAAGCAGCAATGCTGACCCAATATATTTGTAGGCGTAAAGCGAGTTTTAAATTGAGACCTTTTAAGTGCGTTGATAGAGACACATAAAAATTAAGAATACTAAATGTGTAATTATATTTGAGGCATGTCGGACACTAAATATCAGTATCACTCTCAATCAATATCCGAATATAATTCACCAAGCTGTGAAAGTCTGACCCTTTCCGTTAGACTCAGCTCCATTAGTACAATAACTTTTTAAAAACAAAATTTTAGTTTAATTATTAATATATGTTGAAAATAATATTTAATATAGACAATATTTACCTATTCTTAAACCTTGAAATAGCAAAGTATAATATAGAATTCTAACATAAATATAAATTACTTCTTTACTTTGCATAATTTGATCGGACACAACCTACCTTAATATATTTCCTACAAATATCATATTCATAGAAATCTGAAGAAAAAAAGAACTTATGATATGTTTAAACAAAAAAGTAGTTATCTTTGGGATCAAATTTGCAACATAAACTAAAAGTCTACAACTCTCTATTTAACTGCTAACCGAGTTAGGCACAAAAATGTTTAAAGAATTCGACTTACGAAAATATATTTTAAAACGAAATTTTTTTGGAGGCCTAATATGAGGCATTTGTTTACCCTTAAGCTGATTTTTTTGTCGTCAACTTGTTAGAGCAAGGATATGGTAGTCATATTGTTCTTGTGTGAACACTGGATTTGAATTAGATTGAATCATGTGTGACTCTTCAATACTCCCAATTAACACTTTACGGATTCGGAAATATGCTTGCCATAGTTTGGAGGAAATATCCATGCTCCCTATAGCATATATCAACAATATGACATTTTCCCACAGTTTGTACTAAGTTTCTCCATCTAGAATATCATTTTCCTCTACCTTGAAATTTTTCGGAATCAACAACATTAATTTTGGATTCATTTGTTGTTTCCAAGTTTGTTTTGCTCTCTTCTTACAAAACCCGATTAAGAGAAGAAAAATGTTCCATTAGAAGGACTTGAGTCTATACATTAGATTGATCATTTAATCTAGCGAGGGAACTGCATGACTTGATATTGTTTCTTGCAAAATATTGTACTTACAGATAAAAATATTAAAATAAAAAAAATTAAACAAGTAGAAATATTTTACCAAATCACAAAGAATGCCCTTTTCATGGCTAAGGACTTCAACACTTACAAATTCAAGGTGTCCCAATGTTTGGGTGGACTCTTCACACTAATATTTTAAAAATTGAATAAATTTGAATTTCATCTTTAAAAAAGATGACTGTATATATTTGACAAAAAAATGAATAAGAATAAACTAAACATAGACTTGTGGATTCTCCAGCAAGTATGCTTCCACAACTTTGCATATTCCAATGGAGTTTTCCCTTCCTTCCTTTATCTCTTCCTCTTTGACTTCAAAATCCCCAATAGCATTGTATTTGCTTGTCATCTTACAAAGACAACCTCCATCATTAATGGCCTCAAACTTAACCTCATAAGCAATTGACTCAAGCTTGTCACCTAATGGATCACCTTCAATCATAGTGTAGTTGCACACCAAGTTATCATTATCAATCATATCAATCCTGTTTTTCAGATATTTGAAAGGACTAGCTGCAATGATAAATGGAACATATATGTAAGAATTGTTATTCGGAGCAAGTTTGGCATAGACATAACCCTAAATGAAATTTATCTGAGCGCACACACATGACAGATAAAATTTAAAAGAAAAATGATATTAGGTGATGTGACTAAATTATTTCTCTTTTAAATTTTATTATTTATGTGTGTGCCTAAATACTTTTTATTTGAGGTTGTGCCCAAGTAAGTATTTCTCGCAACATAGAGAGAAAAAAAAATCCCTTTTCAATAAAATTACAAGTCCACTTTTTTCTCTAAAATGAAACATATAAGTAAGAAGTTATTCAACCAGCATAAAGAAAAAAAGAAACCTTTCTTTAAATTTAAAAATAAAAAATAAAAAGAACATTTTAATTCTTCCAGCTTTAAAATGGTTTTTTTTTTTTGCTAACCTTCAGCAAAGTTAACTTGTTCAATTGTTCCAGCTTCTCCATTTCCTTGGATTAAGTTGACATCTTTTATGAATTGAGGTAAGAGTTTTGGAAGCAAATTGCTAGAGTCTGTGATTAAAGCCTTGAACATACGTGATGGAGCTATAGGGGAAGAATAATCATTTGTAAAGGTTGATACTACCATGGTGAGGTATATATGTAGATATTATAGAAATTACAGAAAATTAATTAATAAAGTTTGTGAATGCTTTGATAATGAATTTTGTGGCAAAGCACCTTGGTCTTTTATAGTTATATCCTATAGTTCTACGTATGAACTAGGTTTCTTATGAATGACCCCTTTTGATAGAGACTGAAAATATTTTAGGTTTTTGCGGCTATAGAAAATGGATATTTCTTTGGTAGTTAAGAATGGGAACTATTTTATTATTTGAAAATGTTCAATATTTGTGGCTGATGGATGAGTTTTTAATTTCATATTTCCAAATAATTGCATTAATCAAACTTATACAACACCCATGGGCGGCTATTGGTAGAATCAAGTCATTACAAACATTTTAATTATGACATTATTAGTGCTTTACCTACCATATGTTTAGTATGAAGTTTGGATCACATCACAAGGTAATACTCACCCTTTTGAACCCTATTCAAACTACCCATTAGAGAATTTTTTTTTTAAGGAGTTCTTTAATTAGAGAAATGTTAACGAGTGTTCTTGTAACACTCTTTACGCCTTAAAGTAGTAAGATTTTATCAAAATTTATGTATTTATTATATTAAAAATTGAAATATTTGACTTTTTTTAAAGAATAATTTCTTTATTAAGAATAATTAAAGAGTGCCTTGGAGGGGCCCTTAAAATTATAGGGTTGCATCAACTTAGTCTCTCATATTATCAATAATTCATAATGGTCATTGAAAATGCAAATATTATCAAATTTGTCCCTATATCTTGATCTCTTATCAAATGCATCATTGGAATTATTCATTTAGTGTCAAACTCATTTCTAAATTACCAACGTAATGTCATTCTAATCCTTTGAATATACTAACCGAGGAACACATTTAATTAAAATTCTAGGGATTATTTTGAAATATCAATGTAAACCAAGGAAAGTGGCTATAATTTACACAAAAAAAAATAGAGAATCCAATGGGGTTAGCTAATATCTCATTGACTATATCATATGAATTAAATTTGTTGAAACTTTATATTATTTGATAAGTTTATTATTTACGAGAGAGAATTAGTTGATATTTCCATCTTAATATTTATTTTACATTGTAGAAAAAGATGTAATATAATTTTTCTTTAAAAAATAAAAAGAAAAATATGAAAACAATAATAATTTCTAATTTAGAGATGAAGATAGTGCTAGATCCGCAAATAGAAAAAATATATGTAATCCCCGTGAGTTTAGCTCAGTTGGTAGAGATATTGCATATTATATGGAGGAGCAGGGGTTCGAACCCCGAACATTCCCATTTCTTCACAATTAAATTGTATGAGCTCTAACCATTATGTTACTTGATAAAATATATATGTGCGTGTGCGCGCGCGCGCAAACCTACGGCAGAAGGGTATTAGTTTGATTTCTTGTGAAAGAATATATGTATTTTCCAACATAGCTCCGTTAGTTAGTAAATTGTGAATTTCATAAAAAGGTCGAGCCTAATTGAACTAAAGTACGCAAATAGTCACTCGATTAACTTTACATAAGCATGAAGTTTGTGACACACAAGAGAACCACGCATTTATTTATTTTTCTCTTCTAAACGCACATATAATTAATACTATTAACTTATCTTGAAATACGAAAAGTCAAATTGAATACACATATAAATAAAGGACAATTTAGTAATATTAACACACAAAATAGACATATTAATTGCACTAACAATTTTTCTTAAGAAATGTAAAAAATGCAAAAGGTACTTAGATATAGGGACGAAGAGAGTATTTGATCAGGCCCATGATATCATCATTAACTACTTGTATAAATAGTTCCTTGATCTTTATTCTCACATGAAAAGGCTTGTCTCGTCTCGTTAGAAAAGGGAAAAGCACACACAATCATAGCCACCATCCCTTATTATAAAAGTCAAACCTGTCAAGCTGGCAGTTAGCCCTAAACACTTCAAGTTTTCCCTCCCTCACCAGCATTTAATGTGATCATATCTCCCAACTAACCACTAAACCCTCAAGCATTTATCATAACCTTTGACATACCTTTCTGCAATGAATATGAGATTCAAACTACCCAATCCGTATCATTTATGTACACACATAACTATGATTCAAACTCTTCATTCCACTCTATATATACATATGTGTTGACACCCTCCTTTGTTTGCAGTTTACATTCAGCTATAACGAATTCTATCAACGCATCATCTAACCTCTCTAATGGCTGAATGTGACGTTGAAACCATGTTGCCATTGCATTCCTTGAAAGGTTTGTAATCTGTTTATGTTCTATGTTTATTATGCATGTTCATTCAAATTTTAAGATACCATTTTTTTCTTCTTCATGTTTTCACAGCTCCATTGGATCCAAATCCGTTCACTCAATTGAACCAATTTGTTAATGAGTTGTGACTCCAATGTCGAACTATTTGCTGTGCGTTTCATGTAACTGATGTGAGTATAAATCACATTTTGTTGAGGTTTTGTTCCAACCATGGTTTAATGTGGTACTTACTTTGGTTGAATGTGGAACTTGTGTGAGCAATTAAGTTTGGAGGAAATTGGAATATTTTGGGTACATTCCGGCCGTTTTGACCGCCATTATTAACAATATTATATTTTACAAATTTAAACTGTAAATTAAGACAGTTTCACCCATCAGTATTCACAATTTCACTTCCCTCATTTTCTGAGACTTTTTTTTAGTGGAATGCTTCTAACTTTTTTTACTTTTTTCTTTAATGTTTTATTTTTTTATTTTATTTCTCACTATGAGCTCTCTTGTCCCAATTTCACTCCCGTTCACTATAACACTCATTGCGTGCGAATCCAGAAATGTTTATCACAAATTCAACTTTTTTAAGTTTGAAAAACCCTCGATCCAAAGTGATAGAGATGCGACCAACCCATCCAAAGATCCTTTGAATGGAATAGGAGGTCCTATGAATAAGTCCAAGTCAAAGAGGATGAATCAAGCATTACAAGGCTTAATCATAAAGAGGCTACACCAAATTGGGTCACTTTCTTACAATTGGATCAAGATGCTTTGAGCCCAACTTGAAGCCCAATTTTCTCCATTTTAATAAGCAATTTTCGTTTTTTATTTTGGGTGAATTTTTAGATGGTATTTTGTATTCTCCTAGCCTCTCCAAATGCTTCAAAGCAGTGCTCTAAGTTATTATAATGGATAGTGGGAATTTTAATCATGTTAGTGCCCATTTTCTAGGTAATAAAACATGCACTAATGTATTTGGTAAATGCATGGTAGTGGGCATTCATCTTTAGTATTCCAAGCCTAGGCTATAAATAAGAAGCTCATGTATTTCTCTATTGTGAGAGCTTTTCTTTTGTTCTTGGGTCAAGAACTTTTATAGTGTTGGTTCTACCGGCAGGTCGCGGTTAGGGTCTCACTTTTGTTTGATTACTTTGGTCTACCGGCAGGTCGTGGTTAGGGTCAAGTTCCTTGCCTGTTTTCAAGACGGTCCTATCGGTCACGTATCAGTTGGCATCAGAGCTTCGGCTCTTGAAATCAGGTGGTATCTATCATCTATTGTCTTATTTTGTTCAAAAAAAAAATATTATTTGTTCCGCTGTTGCTCGTTTTCTTTTAGCAATATATACCGTGTCATCTTTGTTTTATCAATTATATCTAGCATCAATCTCACTTTGCCTATCCTTTGTATAAAAAAAAAAGGAATACAAATATATTTCCAAATTTTCCTTGTGACTAATAACCCTTATTTGGGTAATTTCTTCATCGCAAAATCCTTGTTTCCAGGTTCTAAATCATTGTTATCTTTTGCATCAGTTTCTTTGCGTTGAATTTATGGGCCATATATTCCACCTCCTTGAATTCTTATACCTGAGTCCTGACTGTTCTTGCTGTTTTTCTTTTCAAAAGTTATCAAGAATATTTAGAGTGGGAGAGAAAGGTTGAACATGTGTTTGATTGTCATAATTATTCTGATGAAAAGAAGGTTAAATTAGCTGTTGTTGAATTCTCTGATTATGCTAGTATTTGGTGGGATCAACTTGTGACTAGTAGGAGGAGGAATGGTACATGGGATGAGATGAAAACTGTCATGAGAAAAAGGTTTATACCCAGTCACTATTATAGAGATTTCTATAGAAAATTGCTGAACCTGTCAGTGGAGATGTTCTTGTCACTAGGCGTGCTCTTAACATGCAGCCGAAGGTAGAAGGTGATGAAGAGCAGCGTGAGCATATTTTCCATACTAGATGCCACATAAATGACAAGGTATGTAGTTTGATCATTGATAGTGGAAGTTGTACCCATGTACTCAGCACCTTATTGGTTGAGAAATTGTGTTTGCCGACATTAAATCATCCTAATCCATATAGACTTCAATGGCTGAATGATTGTGGAGACATAAGGGTGACTAAGCAAGTGTTAATTTCATTTTCGATTGGTAAGTACAAGGATGAAGTTCTTTGAGATGTGGCACCTATGGACGCTGGGCATTTACTTCTTGGGCGTCCGTGGCAATTTGATAAAAGGGTTATTCATGATGGCTACAAAAATAGATACACCCTTGTTATGAACAATCGTACTGTTGTCTTAACACCACTTCAACCTGCTGAAGCTTATGCTGATCAGATTAGAATCACAAGAGAGTGTAAGTTGAGGGAAGAAAAATTGAGCATTTAAGAAAAAGAGAGAAAAGAAAAGAAATGAGAGTGAGCAAAAAAGAGAGAAGAACAAATCTGAAAAAAATGATGAGACACAAAAAAAGTGAGTGCATTTGCAAAAAAAAGAAGTTGAGAGTGCTTTGATATCAAGAGAGCAGCTACTTGTACTCATGTACAAGGATATTTATTTTACTAATGACCTTAACTCTTTGCCTTGTGAGGTTGTTTCTATGTTACAGGAATTTGATGATGTTTTTCCCGAAGAAGTTCCCGACGGATTACCTCCACTAAGAGGTATTGAGCATCAAATTGATTTTATTCCTGGTGCTTCACTTCCAAACAGACCAGCATATTACAAAAGGGATTTGTGAGGGAGAGTCTTAGCCCGTGTTCGGTTCCTGTGATATTGGTTCCAAAGAAAGATGGGACATGGCGGATGTGTACTGACTGCCGAGCCATAAATAAAATCACGGTAAAATATCGATATCCTATCCCTAGATAGGATGATATGCTTGATGAGTTGCATGGTTCATGTTTGTTTTCAAAAATAGATTTGAAGAGTGGATATTACTAGATCCGCATGAAAGAAGGTGATGAATGGAAAACAGCATTTAAAACTAAATATGGTTTATATGAGTGGTTGGTGATGCCATTCGGCTTAACTAATGCACCCAGCACCTATGAGGTTAATGAACCATGTTTTGCGTTCTTTCATTGGGAAGTTTGTTGTAGTATATTTTGATGATATTTTAATTTATAGCAGAACTTTTGATGAACATGTTGATCATTTGCATGCTGTTCTTGATGTTTTGAGAGAGAATAAATTGTTTGCAAATCTTAAAAAGTGTTCCTTTTGCCTTGAGTCTGTTGTGTTTTTGGGTTTTGTCATAAGCTCTAAGGGAATCAGTGTGGATGAAGAAAAGGTAAAAGCAATAAGAGAATGGCATGTCCCTAGGACTGCCAATGAGGTAAGAAGCTTTCATGGTTTAGCAAGTTTTTATCGAAGGTTTGTAAAGAACTTTAGTTCTATTGCTGCACCTTTGAATGAACTTGTTAAAAAAAATGTTGTGTTCAAGTGGACTGATGTGCATGAAAAAGCTTTTGAATTATTGAAAGATAAGTTAACTAATGCACCCTTGCTTTGTTTACCTAACTTTGATAAAGCTTTTGAAATAGAATGCGATGCTTCTGGTGTGGATATAGGGGCTGTGTGATGCAGAATTCTAAACCAATTGCATATTTTAGTGAAAAGCTTAAAGGGGCAGCGTTGAATTATTCCACTTATGACAAAGAGTTGTATGCTTTGGTGAGAGCTTTACAAATTTGGCAGCACTACTTGTGGTCAAGAGAATTTATAATTCACTCTGACCATCAAAGCTTAAAGTTTCTAAGATCTCAAGGTAAGCTTCAAAAGATACATGCCAAGTGGTTGGAATTCATTGAGATGTTTCCTTATGTGATCAACTACAAGCATGGTAAGGAAAACATAGTGGTTGATGCATTGTCAAGAAGGTACGCGTTGCTTACTTCTTTACAAACTAAATTACTTGGTTTTGAAATGATAAAGAGCTTGTACGCTAATGACTCTGACTTTGGCCATGAATGGGAATCTTGTTCTACACATGCATTTGGTGACTATTACATACATGATGGTTACTTGTTTAAGAAAAATAAATTGTGTGTTCCTATTTGTTCCTTGCAGGAACATTTTTATTGGCCTAAAATGAAGCATGATGTGCAGTCTGTTTGTGATAAATGCATCTCATGTAAACAAGCTAAATCTAAAGTCATGCCCCATGGTTTATATACACCTTTGCCTGTGCCAGATCAACCTTGGGTCGATGTTTCAATGGATTTTGTGTTGGGTCTACCTCGATCCCCAGGTGGAAAGGATAGTATATTTGTTGTTGTTGACAGGTTTAGTAAAATGGCACATTTCATTGCATGCTCCAAAACCAATGATGCAACACATTTTGCTGATCTTTTCTTTAAAGAAGTAGTGCGCTTACATGGATTGCCAAGAACTATAGTAAGTGATAGAGACATAAAGTTTCTAAATCATTTTTGGAGAACCTTGTGGAATAAATTAGGAACAAAACTCTTGTTTTCTACGGTTGCGCATCCCCAAACGGATGGGCAGACTGAAGTGGTAAATAGAACTCTTACTACCTTGTTGCGTGCTATCATTCAAAAGAATTTGAAAAATTGGAAGAAATGTTTGCCACATGTTGAATTTGCTTATAATAGAACATTTCACTCAACTACTTCTTATTCTCCTTTTGAAATTGTATATGGTTTTAATCCTTTGACTCCTTTGGATATCTTACCTTTGCCCACTAATGAGTTTGCTAATTTGGATGTTAAAAAAAAGGCAGATGCTATTAGGGAGCTGCAGCAAAGGTTCGAGCCAACATTGAGAAGAAGAATAAACAGAGTCTGCAAAGCAAGCTAATAAGGGGCGAGTAAAGGTTACTTTTGAGCCCGGAGATTGGGTTTGGGTTCATATGAGGAGGGAACGTTTTCCGAATCAAAGAAAATCCAAACTGAACCCAAGAGGAGATGGGCCTTTTCAAGTTCTAGAGAAAATCAACGATAACGCCTACAAGCTGGATTTGCCATCCGGAGATCCTTTGAATGGAATAGGAGGTCCTATGAATAAGTCCAAGTCAAAGAGGATGAATCAAGCATTACAAGGCTTAATCATAAAGAGGCTACACCAAATTGGGTCACTTTCTTACAATTGGATCAAGATGCTTTGAGCCCAACTTGAAGCCCAATTTTCTCCATTTTAATAAGCAATTTTCGTTTTTTATTTTGGTGAATTTTTAGATGGTCTTTTGTATTCTCCTAGCCTCTCCAAATGCTTCAAAGTAGTGCTCTATGTTATTATAATGGCTTGTGGGAATTTTAATCATGTTAGTGCCCATTTTCTAGGTAATAAAACATGCACTTATCAATGTATTTGGTAAATGCATGGTAGTGGGAATTCATCTTTAGTATTCCAAGCCTAGGCTATAAATAAGAAGCTCATGTAATTCTCAAGTCACAATTTGAAGATTAATGTATTTGAGTTTTCTCTATTGTGAGAGCTTTTCCTTTGTTCTTGGGTCAAGAACTTTTATAGTGTTGGTTCTACCGGCAGGTCGTGATTAGGGTCTCACTTTTGTTTGATAACTTTGGTTCTACCGGCAAGTCGCAGGTAGGGTCAAGTTCCTTACCTGTTTTCAAGACGGTCCTATCGGTCACGTATCACAAAGTGATAACCCTTTTTGGTTATTGACGACACTAGTAAAGGGTTTTGTTCGGAGAGAGTTATCGACGTTGAAACCAGAAATCTGTATTCTCATTTTCCCTCGTTACTTTCTATGTGTTGATTTAATGTTTAGAGAAGGGTTATTGAGAAACCCTTAGTGGTGGTGGCGCATGTTGGGTTCAGGGCCCGGTCTAAGGTTTATAGTGCCCTGAGTGAATTAATAAAATTACGTCCTTTTAATTATTTGAATGTTTTTCTTCTTGTACATTTTATTGCAAGAGATTCATTCATGATTAAAGTTCTTTAAAATATTTTCAATAGAATTAATCAAAATTATAACAACCGATAATAATTACTTAACATAGGTCAATCTATCATTTTCCATTTAGCAATATGAATAATAATAAGGGTTAATATGTCTTTACCCCCCTGTAATTTGAGCGAGTTCCGGTTTACCTCCCTGTAAAAAAAAAAAGTTTAGATTCCAACCCTATAATATGAAGATTCTCTACAAAACACCCTTGTAATTTGAAGATTCTCCACAAAACACCCCTGACCACATCCAGACGCTAACGTGGCACGCCACTGTGTAATTATTTTTATTTTTATTTTTTTAAAACCTGACACGTGTGTAATGGACACTGACGTGGCACGCCACTATGTAATTATTTTAATTTTAATTTTTTAAAACCTGAAAATTAATTTTCAAAAATTTAAAAATAAGAAAAAAATAAAAAATTTAAAAAAAACGAAAAAATTTGGATTAAAAAATTCAGAAAAAAATTAATATTTTTTTACCAAAACATTAAAAAAAATTAGCTTATATTATTTTTTTCGAATGTTTTTAAAATTTTAATTTAATTTGGATATTTTAAATTTTTTTCAAAAGTTTCAAAATACAGTAAGTTTAGAAATTTTTTTATTTTATATATAATATTTTGAGGAATTTATATTTATAAAGAAAACAACCCCTTTCAACTTTTTTGGACTGGCTATTTCTTTTCAAAAATGCCCTCAATTTTCAATACAAATAACACATGTAACAAATAGATAAGAATAAATTTAAATATTAAAAAAAATCCAAATTTTTTTTATCCTCAATTTTTAAATATTCTCAAATCTGTAACACGTAGTAAAAAAAATTTGGAATAAAATTTTCGAAAAAAAATCTGAATTTTCCTAAATTTTTAAATAAATTTATATCGAGATTTTTAAAAATAAAAATATTTTCCAGATTTAGAAAATTTAAAAAACTTCTTTTTCGAAAAAAAAATCTGTTTTCATTTCGAAAAATATATATTTCCAAATTTTTCGAAAATAATTTGTACTTTTTTTTCGAAATAAAAATTTTGAAATATGTATTTCAAAAATTTATGGAAAATTAAAATTTTTTTAAATATATATTTTTCATAAATTATAAATTTTGGAATTTTCGAAAAATGTATATTTCAAAATATTAAAAAATTTTGAAAATTATTTTTTGTAATAAAAAAAAATCTTGATTTTTTTTAGCTTTTACAAAATTTTTTAAAAAAAATGAAAAACAAAATTAATTATACAGTCAGCATGCCACATAATCAGATATGCACAGTCAGCTCGCCACGTCAGCAATTCTGCACAGTCACATGGTTCAGGGGCTAATATCAAAGAATCTTATTTTACAGAGTTGGAATCTAAACTTTTTTTTTACAGGGGTAAACCGGAACTCGCCCAAATTACATGGGGGTAAATACATATTAACCCTAATAATAATTACTTAATAACAACTGATAACAAACTCTAGTGACCGTTATAATTAGTTGTCATTTGAACGAAAACTTAGGAAACGATAACAAACAAATAGTAACGAACTAATTACATAAATATTTGAGTTATCTCCTTTTGCAAGTTCACACAAAAGACTTAGTTTCATATTTTTCAAGAAAAGTAACACAATTCCTCTAGTATCTTTTGAAGACAATGGCTTGCGTAAGCTCTATGTCATACGACTAGGAGATGAAGTCATCACTGCTACCATGACGTCTGAAGAAGGAGAAGTTATAGAGTGGCTCGAGAACAAACTATTCCATCAGCTCGGTGTTACAAGGTTTGGTGGTACTTGGGACGAGGTTTATGCCAATAGATCTCTGGTTTTTGGTAACAAGGGAGGTGTGCTTGAAAGTCCAGCAATTATGGTTGGATCAACAATTATGGTTGACTAGAATTTTTTTTTTTATATATAAATTAAGAGTATGGTTAAACATCACAATGAAAATTAGACGTTCCAACTTTCTTGGCCTTCCAAAAATATCTATCATCTGTTACCCACTCATAAATATATTAAAAGAAAGGCTTAATAGCAGTTTTAGCCCTCTAACTTTCCTAAAGTTGCGATTTTTGCCCCCTAAGAAGAAGAAAAAAACTACAAAACCGCCCCCCTAAGTTTTGCACCTGTGGCAGTTTTGGCCCCCAAGGCCAATTTTGACTCGGTCTACGCTGACGTGGCACCATAAGTGAGGTGCCACATGTTATTCTTTTTATTATTTTTTTGGCCTTGGGGGACCAAAACTGCTACAGTTGCAAAACTTACAGGGCAGTTTTGTAGTTTTTTCTTAGAGGGCCAAAATCTCAACTTCGTAAAAGTTAGGGGGCAAAAACTACTATTAAACCTAAAAGAAAACAAAAATTGTACGAGAGGGTGAGAGGGGGCGCAACCAAAACGTGCACAAAAGAAAAAGAAAAGGAAAGAAATTAAAGAACCCAAAGGGAAGATGTTGTTGATCAACCACCCTTGAGTTCACCGCTAAAGCAAGTGTTATAGGCAAGCATAAATATAATAAGGGTTGAAAGTTAGAATCTATTTGTATTTTTAACATATATATTATTTATTCTCACATTACAAACATGACTTAAAGAGACTTATTGAATACATGGAGAATGAAAAAAATAATTATTTTTTGAAAGATATATTAGTGGATCATGTATGTAGTTGGTATTGTTGTTTGTGATTTAAATACATGACTATGAAAGTCATATTTAATACACAAAGAATGTGACATATTGTATTCTTTGCAAGATATATTGGTGGTTCATGTATGTAGTTTGTGATTGAAATACATTACTCTAATATCATGTTTAATTCATGAGCATGAGAGAAAATCAATTGTGTGTGATTTATTTAAATAGCATTTGTCAGGTTCGACACAACACATATTGAGGCCTAAACCAAATTTTAAGATAAGACCCTTTTAAATTTCATAATAGAACTTCAATAAAATTAACTTATTTTAATTTTAACTATATGTTCTCATACATTTTAGATGCAAAATCATATATTAAACTAATATGATCAACTTCATTTGGTATTTATTTTTCTATTGATGATAGAATTAATAACCGATTTAATCTTTATTGACACGGTATTGATTTTTGTAGAATGTGAGACATTTTTCAAGTAACTTTTTTATTTTGACAAAATCAAGTAAATTTTTAGAAATAGTAAATTATGAAGTATTTTTTATCATTTAATTATTTTTTAAGGCCTTGAGCCAGGCAATTGTATTTTAGAATTTATCAAAATATATACCTTTAAGTTTGTTTTTGTATAATTTAAAATATTATAACATGTTATAGTTGAGTTTAGATTCGTAGCAATTGAAAATTAAATATGCATATTTTTATTTTTGTTTGTGAATATTTACATTTTGAATCAATTAGATTCAATTGTAACTTGTTTATTTTAATTCACTCTAGTTGTAATCCTCCAGCAAAGTAGGACACACATATTTAGGATATATAGTTTTAGTCCTTAAATACTAAAATCACTCAGAATTTATGCAAACCACAGATCCAGTGTAAACACGTAAAAAATGATAATTTTATTTTAAACTAAAAGACACAAAATAAAAAACCTGAAATCACACCTATTTTAATTGTATGTGTATCAGTGTTGTTCATTTTTATTTCCTGAAAATCTTAAATGCTCATCATATTCATGACTTTGTTTATGAGCAAGATGAAGAAAACTGTCTTATTCGACAAAGATAACAAAAGTATTTGAAATTTAAGTAACAAAAGACTTTAAATTTAAAGGCAAAGAAACTCAAAAAACGGAAACAATAACAAACTTAAACAACTAACTATAACTATCTTGCTAGCAATATATTCTTCTTTGGCATAGAGTTATCTCCTTTATAATTTCACAAAAAGAGTTGAGTTTTAAAATTTGATATTTTCTTCCTGCAAGAACACTAACTATGTCTATAGTATAATTTGAGTATACTTGTATGCGAAAGTTGTATGGGATATGACTAGGTGGATAACTTATCACTGCAACTGTGACATCTGAAGAAGGTGAAGTAACATTAGTGTTCGGTAACGGGAACTTGAAACTCCACCGATTATGCTAGGGTTGGGATGTCAATGGAAGCATCGAGATTCTGATGCTGCAACAATTCAACTTGTAATTGGATGCATGCTAAAATATATGTGTTATTGAATGAATTATATTGAATGTTATTTATAATAAAATAATTACATTGTGTAATTGCATTATTCGTTATTCATGTTTTTTGCCTTGGTTTGATTTTTCATTCTTGACGATTTTAATTTTTGGTCTTTTGATAATATAATGTATAGTGGCATTTAAAATCCCTTCCGGTTCCAACAAGTTTAATTCAATTCAAACAAGTATAATGTGATATTGAATCCCTCTGCTCTTGGTCTCTTTCTAGTATATATCTTTTAAATATTTGAAGGATTTAAAAAATGGGATGTCCAATTACGTACGGGAGTAACAATAGAGACCACGATTGGAATAATATAAAATCAACAAGAAAATATATTTACACATTCGATTTTGAAGAATTCATTGACAACATGATTTTGCTAAAAAAAAATACCTTTGATTACCCTTTTCTCCACTTCTTCCGCATAGCACCATAAACTCCTCACCTTTTCACATCCACGACATTTTCAACCAAGTGAAAAACAACAAAATAAACTATTGTGTTTTGTTTCATTTCATGTTCTTTCTTTGTTTTTTTGTTGTCTACACTTGGATCTCTAAACCATGAAACTGAACAACAACAAAATTTCCATGCAAATCTCAACTTCACCATCAAACTCCGGCAACCTTGTCTCCTACCGGTTTCTGGCGGGTCTCCGTGTACTTGTTGTCGATGATGACCCTACTTGCCTCATGATCCTTGAAAGAATGCTCCGTTTTTGCCTTTATGAAGGTCTTCAATCATCATCTTTGTTTCACTAGTGCCTATCATGAATTAGCGTTAAAAATCTTAACCTTACCTCATATTTTCAACGTTTTAGTGCTTATAGATACTAATTAGCAATACACTTTTGTTTAATTGATTTTTTTTTATTCAAACCCATTTTTATTTTTAGTTCAGATTCTGTTTGCAACCATCTTTCTTTTGAATTATGCTTTTGATAAGAGGTAAGGTTTCTTTGGGAGATCAAGATTCTGCGGAATGAACCATAGCTAGGTATGGCAATGCCTAAAATGTATAATTCTATGATATTGTAACAAGGCATCCAAAATGCTTGTGTATGATAAGTTTGGTTGTACCAATCATTCCCATATACCCGTAATTCCATATCAAGGCTACTCTCAACCAAGTCATCGAGGAGAAAGCTCTCAAACCTCCAACTATTCATATGATAAATTCAACCCAAATAAAACACCCCGCAAACCAGCTACCTAGATCAATCTCAATACACATAATTCAATCTAGCAACCCCCTGAACATTTGCACCCTACCCCGAAACAAACTACCGACCAAAATGGCCCAATCAACAAAATACTATCATAGAATGCCTAAAAGTAGAGTTAACTAACGATGATCTCTTTAACACTTTATGGACTAGCTCTACCCATTAAATGGAAAATCTCGCTCAATTCGAAGAGATTGTGCAAAATAGAGCAGTTGTGGAAGTCGATGAAACATAAGTGCATGCCCAATGGGAGCACGAGGAAGCGGAAGAGCAGGCGCAACCGGTACATGACAATAGACACCCTATATGTAATATTATAGATGAATTCTTTGCTACGGGTTCATGTAATTTAAATTGGAGAAATTGGGGAGGAACGAAAAAGAAGTAGTAACTAGATGATTCAAATTAATTGTAATTTAAAGAAATTGTATTTCAATTTCTTTATTTCATAATATTGTTTAAAATAAAATAAAAACATGTAACGCCATTTAATTTGACATGAATAAAAATAAATAAATCAAATGACACAAAAATTGTGCAAGTATAAAAACAAAAAAAATAAGAAGTCGGACTATTTGGTTTGGTGTGACATAGCACGTAGATGCACGGTTCGGAAAAATAAAAACTCTCCCAATTCACTATATTGGTTTGAGTAGGTCCATTTAATAAACACATACTTCCTTTGTTTCTAAATATAAGCAAAATTCACTTTTTAGGTTCATTCATTTAATGATGTATGTGGTTCATAATATAGACCACATACATCATTAAATGAATGAACCTAAAAAATCAATTTTACTTATATTTAAAAACGGAGGGAGTACTTGGTTTCACAGTAGACTACGGTCACTACACCACGATTTTTTCCTCTAAATATATGTTTGAACTTTCTGAATTTTCCTCCTAACCTATATCAAAACTACACACTAATTTTCATCTCAGATTTATTTAGAGTAAACATGTTGAAATATAAAACACTTTACTTCAAATTCTGAAGCAACTAAATTAGTCCTCGTAAGTTTAACTCAGTTGGTAGGGAAATGCATAATATATGTAAGGTTCGGACCAATTTTCAAACACACATTAGTAGTAGACTAATGGTGACTTACATAGTCAAATCTATTGGACTTTAACCACAAGTATTAGACCTTAACTATCAAGCCTCAATAAAACAACTTGTTATTATAAGCCATATCATTCTTTGCTTCAAAGTTAACTATAGCTTAATCTGAAAGTACATTCATCATAATTAGAATGTAATTATGCAAAGCCTCAGTAAAACAACTTGTTATTATAAGACCACTTGAAAAGTTTCTAGGTTTTCCAGAAGACATACATTAACTACATTGAGAATAGGACTCCTCACGTAGAAAAACCAAACCAAGATGAACATATACAGCAGTTTGCTAAAAACATAACCAAAAAGTTAATGGTTCGACCTGAACCAAATGTCATCACAAGTTTCCAACACTTTCTGTACAACATAGTTGTCTAACTGAACGTTTATCATAAAGTAAAACAAGATTTTTCCAACAAAAATATCAATTATTAAGAACCTTATTAACCATCTCTTGATTCTAGCAAGAACTAGAAGTATCATGAGACTTAAATGGTAGCAATAGCACTATAAAATCAGGAACATATATCTGTGTATGTTGATACCTTTGCATATATTCAGACTAAATATAATAATAGAAAAAACAATGCACAAAACAAACAAGTAGAGAAAGAACAAGAGGTCTCATCAGAGAGAGAGAGAGAACAAGAGGGACATATAGACCGAACTGAAACAAAATCATGTGGTTCTCTTTGTCATACATCGATACATCTTCACTAGATTCTTATGAATATCTGTCAAGAACCAAGGAATTCATGACAGAAATCAAGGATCTCCCTCTCTAGTATAGAGCATGATAATGTGAAAATATATGAATGTAATGACAAAGACAACTACAGGATGAAGTCTGGTAGCATCATGGATCATGTGAGGGCATACATGATCCTTAGTTAGATAGTAGTATGCAAGATGAAGTGGGGAGTACTTGAGAATGTAATTTATGGTGTGAGAAAACAGAAATGTGGTTGTTGTATTTATGGATGAAGAGGTAGCATAGGTCATTGATGTTCCCATTAATTAGACAATATTTCTTCAAATACCAGTCTACCTATTTACTGTCAAAACTATGAAAATGCATGCCCTGTTATTGTTGAACCTATCACCTGCATTGAATGCATCACTATTTCCAATGAAAGTCGAACCTGAACTTCAATTCAATGAGAATTGGATATCTATGTGGTTGTTGAAAATTTGTTGGTGTAATTAATCCATTCCTTCTCTAAGTTCTTTGAGTTTGATTTTGCATACATTATTTTCGTAGATGTGGCTTATGGAAAATGAGCATGGTACTAAACTTGAATTAAACATTAATCGTTAGCAATATTAAATTAGTAGTAAACTAGATAATTATTTCACACTGATTTTATTTTTTTGAAGAATTACTATTTCATATAAAGGATTACAAACTTATAGCTTTGTTTTCTATCATTCTGTATTCATTCAACTTCGGGTACAATCACAAACAATAAAACAAAATTACACAAGGGCTAAGGAATTCAGTGAGAATCAAGGCAGAAGGAGATAAACCGGAGAGTGGTGCTGGGATTGAGGCTGGGGCTAATGCAGCCGCAGAGAGTGCACGCCGCACCGACACAGACTCTCAACACAACACAGCAATGATACGTTTCCACCCAGAAGTACTGTTTTTTTTTTTATTACAAATATTACAAGTTACATATCCTAGCATTATAAACCTGACTCAGGGTTAAAAATACTGCTGACAATTTGTATTATATCAAATTACAAATTATAATTCCTCTACCGATAATACATATGCTACCACATCCTCTGAAATGGAGATAATGTGATGCATACTCTAAGATTTTAACATATCTACAACAGATGAAGGCTGCTGGAGTCTATATTTTGGTGTACCCATAGCAAAATGAGTCTCGAGGTCATTGGCAAAAAAATGAGCCAAAAACTAGAGTCGATCACCAACAGACAGTAAAGGAGACAATAGTTCTCATCTTGCCATAGCTTAATAGGGACAACAGTTCTCATGCTGAAGGAAACCTTCTAAAGCATGACCACGCTTTTTTTGTTGCTGAATTTCTGTTCAGCTTTGATGGGGCCTGCCATAAAAAGAACATGAATTGAGATATGAGCAAGATCTCAACCTTGGCAAAAACAAAAAGCTTAATCCATTTGAATATTGACTTCAATTTAGAATTGAGGTGCCTCATGCTAATTTAGAAATAAGCACAACACATTTGAAACATATTAACTTGATTAGTTGCATTTGAAAAGCCTCAATTGTATGTTCCTGTTGTCACAATATACACTCCTTTTTGTAAAGGCAAAAGGAAGTTTCATTTAACCAATAAAATGTCAAAGGCTCAAGATATTATAACAAGCATGGACTTCCATCAAGTGTTATGTGTTGAAAGTAGCCTACAATAGCACCCACGCAAACGCCTCTGGTGGCGTCAATCGTGCTGGTATGTTCCTGAGATATCTACTCCACTCATACCAAACAATACCCATGACCCAGACTTCATAAATATATAGATCTCGGCCACTAGCCTATCATCTCGGCCACGTACTCAGCCCACGTAGCTATTAACACGGCCATAACCCAACCATGACTACTACCAACTCGGCCACGTTTCCCATGAACTCCCACGCTCCCTACCAAATCGGCCACATGCCCTATTAACTCGGAAAACCCACTCGAGAGCTTGATGTTGGCTGCGCCATGGGGCGTTTGCCTAGGTAAATTGCAATTCTACCTCTATAAATACACTACTTATTCAGCAATTAACCTAAGTCCCGAATTCCACACAAACCATCTCGAACCTTGACCATGGCACATCGTTGGCAAGGTATCGCTAAGGTTCTAAGCAAGAACATCAATCATAGTTTTGTATTTATAGTATTCAATGCCTAACCTGCTACCACAAACATTTTTTTTTGTATGCACCTCATATTCCAAAACTTTAAAAACTATACTTGGTTGATGACAAAAAGTTCAATTTACCAAATGTGAATAGCAAGTAGCAACTACAAGACATGTGATTGTGTAAAAAAGATTTTGTGACAAAATTATCCTCTACCTTTAACTCCCATCCGTCCTCCTACAGCATTAATCTAGAGAAACGTTTTCCTACTGCCATTACAAAAATTTGAGGAAAAACAGCATCTTTCACCAGTTTAATTTGACAGGAAAACTAGATCATTTTCCAGCACTATAGCATCATCATCCACAAATACACCCCTCCGCCTAATCAATAGAAAAATGATCAAACCAGCACTCCTATTACTCGTTTTCAATTCCGGTGCTTCAAATTAAGTTTTATGTTGTGGTTGAAACAAGCCTTTGACCCTTTATGACAGGACTCAGTACCATTGTCATCATAAAAGGATAATTTTGCTTTCAAATGTCGCAATATTTGGAATGAATCAATATAATGTCAGTTATCTGATTTAGGTGTTCTTTGTAGAAGATAAGTTAGACCACAACACCAATTGCTTATCCCAAACTGACATTTAAAATCAAAATCTAATAATTGATTGGTTCTCCATTACTTATCAATCCATGTGACTAATACTGATAATCATACGTTAAGAAAGGCTACTTATATCACATGCAGCGCTCATGTACAAAAGAAGTGAATTGCAACATTTAATTAGTTCAAAGAATATTATATCATGTATTCATGTATAGTCAAATTGTCTCAAATATCATGTTAAATATCAAAAGGTAGTTTAATCTCATTAATCTATTTTAAACATATATCTAATTACTTATTTAATTACATTTATCCGAAATAGGCTTTTAAATAGGCTAATAGGTTATATCAGACTTTCAAAAGATCAAACTCAGGTCTAAAAGTCTATGACAGGCTATAGGTCAGGCCTAATGCCTCAAATTTTTAACAAGTCAGACTTAGACCTTGCAAAGTCTAGCTCGGCCCAACCTGTTCCCGGGTTGGGATCCTCACCATTTCCTAAAATAAAAGGAAGTGTCCATTACTATAGTTTTGGTATAAATACACTATATAAATGTACATATTTCTAGAATTCATATCATTAATTAGACATTTATACACCAAAACTATAGTAATGGATATGTCAATTTCTTAAAAGAAATGGAAAGTTGACAACCATCAATTTAGTCCCTATTCCCACCCCTGCTTACAACCATCAATTTAGTCCCTACTATGAAGCACGGATATGGACACGGACACCGGACACGACACTGATACGCCGACACCGCTAAAAATTTGAAAAAATCACATAATTCAATGTATTTATATGTGTCGGTGTCATGTCGCGTGTCCGACACCGGGACACCGCTAATCCGAGGAATGCTCCTAAATATCACTTTCTCTCCAATTTAGTCTAAACTATAAAAATATGATCACTAATACATAAATTGTACGAAAAAAA
>Ga0228710_1003301_pt1 | contig 25718 bp, 13 predicted proteins | sample MedpolnodulmetaG_FD_177995 | JGI IMG/M metagenome (GOLD analysis project Ga0228710, IMG submission 177995) | Root nodule microbial communities from Medicago polymorpha collected in Santa Monica, California, United States - pink nodules | ecosystem: Host-associated > Plants > Roots > Nodule...
TGTGCCCTTGGATTCCCACTTTTATGAATGGGTGAGTGTTTAAGAAAATATATATCACCCACGACGTGGTCACCATCTGTTTGAGCTTGGATCCAATTCAATTCGTTAAACAATAAGTTTCGTTATCATTATCCAAAAGTGCTTTCTTAACGAATAAGTTTCGTTAAAATCAAATTCAACAAAATATCCGTAAAATTCCGAAAATATATACTCGCGTGAAACAAATAAGTTTCTTACTAATTAAGTCACTCCGGATTTATTACGAACTACCCTAATAAAAGGAGAGCTCGCCTAAATCATCCGCGATACCGAAAATATTTTCAAACTTATAATATTTTTCGTCTCTCCCTTTACGACTTGTGTTAACAAGTCCTTCTTCTTTTCAGCTACTCCTTCTGTCCCTTCGGATTGAGTGGTGTTCATACCATATCAGAGTAGTTTTATACCATATTGAAGGTGTTAATTCTCGAACGATTATCTACGGTGATCGCACAGTTTGAACGGTCTGTTTTATCCTGAAAGCGGCATAGTTGATAGTGTAAGGCAGACTATCGGCCACATCTAGACTGTCAAATCAAGATACTATCGGTCACATCTAGACCGTCAAATCAAGATTTGGACGGTCTAAATTTCAAGCTCAATATTTTTTCAATCTTGATCGTAAGGTCCAGGTGTGGCTGATTTCAAGCAACCATACAACAAAATTTCCAAATCACTCAAAGTTTATGAATGAATTACAAATATTGTTACGGATAGAAAAATCAGAAATGTGTGTGTTTGTACATGTTCATGTGCACAATAATAAAATTCCCACTTCACTGGTATATAACTATTTTTGTTGATCACTATATGAATCCATGTTTCCTGTCTGTACTCAACTTGTCTGTACTCAACTGTACGATGAACTTGTGTGTGTCTCAGCAATTGAGTAACATTGGGTAGTACTTGGGTAACATTATTGGTGACATTGGCCACCCACAATGTCACAAGTGACTTTCTTCTCTCTCTTTCACATGTTTTTGTTTGTTTTTTTGTACACTTGTGACATTGTGGTTGACCAATGTCACCAATATCATCAACCACAATGTCACCCAAATATTATCCATTATTCTTACATGTGTAGGTGACCACTCAAAAAAAACTAACATAATAAAGCTAAAACAACTAATAAAAAAACCATAAGCTACAACTAAAACAACTCACCAAAAAGAGGGAGTTCTTCTAGTCACTAAAATTAAAATAAACATATACTTTTCTATTAATAGAAAAGATATTTATTGAAAAAGGACATTGGAGAAGAGTACAAGTGATACTACTCTCACATTTTGGAACAAAGTACTAGCACTAAGAAAATTAAAACTTAGAAATAAAATATATCAACATAGAGAAAATTAAATATTGTCAAGGATCATACATATTTCTTCTTGTTACAAGTGCATTTCCATGCAGTTGGATAGGGCACTGTGAATTCTAGTTTTCGCCGCTCCGTCCTCACAAGGATGGGTGTGCAAGGGTTACATTGCTTGCACTTTGTTTTGCAATTTGGAGGAACAAGAGAGCTTCTTGATTTAAACTTAGGGACTTTTGATTTTTCTTTGGTCTCTGTCTCTCTTTCAATTGCATCCGCTCGAATAGCATTCTAGAAGAAAAAAAAATACAATGATTGATCATGAATTGATTCTAAACTTGTTTTATCTTATGGACAAAATAGGAGCTATACCCAAATATCAAAATAACTTGGATGTATAGGCATCGGAATATCTGCAATGAAGAACATTAAAGGGTTGTTATTCATATGAAAAAGATGCAATACATATAATAATTTATAATTAGAAACCAAATCGTAGGTTAAGGGAAAAAAATTAGAGATTGAATGTGGAAGAATTATATACTTAAACATGTAATGGTTGAGATTGTGACAGACCCATAAATTTAGTGAGAACAATATATTCATACAACAAGAGTTTGAAAAAATTACATCAACGTAAACACAAAGGTATAAGACCCGATGTAAGATTTTTTCCGTGGCACTGATTTTTCACAATCATGAACATCGCCTACCGGTCTGATCCATCATTGGATCGCAATCTAACGGGTACAAAAAAGACAGATTTAATTTAATTTTATAATAAAAAATACCGATTTAAAACTTGCTCATTGGATCACAATCGAACAAATAGAAATGCATGACTATTATTCAATTTGTTGACCATAGCACATCAAAGTCCGAAATACACACATAACAATATTACGGACGGTTCCTTTTAGTTCAAAAAATATTACGGTTCCATCAAAACAAAAAATTCAAGATGAAAGTGGAGACACTTGCCTTGTACGTAGGGTTCTATCTTGAAAAAGATAGGTTTGGGCGTTGAGGCAACAGTGTTGCCGAAGAGAGTTGTAAATAGATATCATAAAAAAGAAGACAAAACAATAAAAATGAATCATAGTGTTACTTCTCATCTCTCGCTCTCTTTGAGATAAAGAGATTTATTTTTCTTTTCTAAAAACAACAATGAGTGCCTATAAATATAAGCAAGGGGATATACAATTTCCATACCTAATAGAAACACTATTGATTGATGTTTCAAAAAAAAAAACACTATTGATTGTTTTCACTGCAATGCTGATTGAATGGTTTTATTGATTGATTTCTCTTTTTGGAAATTATTGATTGATTTCTCTTTTTGGGAAATTATTGATTGTTTTCAATTCAAGCTTATTTATTCAATTATATAGTAACAATGTTTCTCAAAGAAACTATTTATATTTGTTTTTTACTAGTAGCCTAATGACTGAAGCTTACACAATTAAATTTAAATATGGAGAAGTGGAGTGTTCGAAGTTCGAATCCCGGCCCCTGCATAGATTATGCAATGTCCCTACCAACTGTGCTAAGCTCACGGGGACGAAACTATTTATATTATTAAATATGGTAATTTTAGAAGTATGGTAATTCAAGCTTAAATATGATTTTATATGGTTTTCCATTTTTTTATGGTACAGTATTTTTCTTCCATTTTAATCCGTCATTATATTTTCTTCCATATTATTATTTTTATATAAAAGACATAATAGCAGTTTTGACCCCCTAAGTATCAGAAAGTTGCGATTTTGGCCCCCTAACAAAATAAAATACAATCCAACCCCCTAAGTATTGCTCATTTTGCAGTTTTGGCCCCCAAGCCAATTTTGACCAGGTGAACGCTGACGTGAACGTCATGTGTGTAATTTTTTTATTATTAAAAAATATATATATATATATAATTAAAAAAAATATTAAAATAAATAAAAATATTAGAAAGACGTTGGTGTTTTTTTTTTCTGTGGTTGAAGTTTAAACCTCGTACCTTGCATATATGTTATGCATTATCCCCACCAACTGATAGAAGCTCACAAGAACAAAGACGTTGGTGTTTTTTTTTGTGTTGGTCGGAGTTTGAACCCCGGACCTTGCATATATTATGTATTGTTCCTGCCAACTGAGTTAAGCTCACTTTGCACATAATGGAATTTGTCCGAGCATTCAATGGAATATGACATTTAGTGTCATGAATCATATGATGAGGGTGCATATCTCATTTACTACGTGTACTGCTTGAGTTATAATACTAATACAATGACAATTGACAAACGAATCTGTTCAAGTTGGTTAAATCACAAATGCTGCTGAAGCAGTACTTGATATATCCCAATGGATTTCCTAGCAAGCCAATCATTTTTCACTCCAGTCAGTTATGATTGCATACGACGTGAATAGCCTGCAACTCAAAAACTAGTTTTGCTGCTATCCATTGGAAGTTTTGAAGTATCGCCAAAGAGTTTGTGAACATGCTCCTTTCTATTTTGTCGCACTTTTCTCCTTGATTGCCGATATTGGTGTTATCTGCATATTAGTTGCATATGAATCATTAACTATATTATGCTTAAGAAGTTAATACTTGTTTTATTATATAACTGAAGAGTATGAAGTTGAAATTCCTCTGACATGTCAAAAGAAATGTGCATCTACCTCTGAAATTTGAGGTTCATTATCAAGCTTTTGGAATGCAAGACTTCATTGGAAAAATTCAAGCATCGACCGCATGAAATTCAAAGAAAATATTGCACAAGACTGAATAGATCTATCACTTAGTTCAGATGATCACCATCATGAAGTATAAAGTTTTAACAAAAATGAAATACATGAAATCACAAGTTCCTGATATGCCTACATTGAAATGAAATCATCCATAGGAAATATTTAACACGGAGCTTATTCAATCGGTAAATATTCAATAAAAACACCATCAGATAAATGGAATTCTGCCTATTTTTAGCCCGCTTTAGTATCAAACATTAATAAAAAAATAAAATGGAAACAGCTAGGTCCCCGATATTAGTCAATCATTGAGCCGGATACCCAATTTTTTAAAAAATAAAAAATTATTCTTTAAACTGAATGTAACAGACTAAATTTTACCGATTTACAGTTGGAAAAGGTTACAACTTTGAGTGATCTTTGAGATATAAGTTTGTACCACTTTTATAATTGGAATGTCATTTAGTTGGTTTCTAATTCTATTCTGATTTTGTTTACAACTAAAACGCGGACGGGACAGAAGAGAAAAGGAAAAAGAAACTAAACAGCATTCTGGAATTTTTCTTGTACCTTCAAACAGCCCTTTATGAGTGCTCTAATGGGCTACAAGGCCATTAGAGGAAGACTATCATTTGAAGTTCCAAATTAACTAACCAAATCTCCCACTTCAATTGAGCTGAAGCCATGAGCTTTAGACTGTTTAATCTGACTCCTAACAATAATCTTTTTATCCCACATTTCTTTATCCGCATAAATATTTGACAAAGCAACACTGTCACCAACGTAGCCAGGGTCCAAGTTGATCAACTTATCCCGAACTTCAGTAGCTAGCTCTAAATCACCATGGAGGCTACACGCCCCCAGTAAGGTTCGCCACATGATCGCATTCGGAGGCACTGACATCTCCATTATGAAGTCATAGGCTTCTCTCAAATGGCCGCTTCGGCACAAGAGGTCCACCATGCAGCCAAAGTGAGGCTCTCTTGGTTCTATACCATAGTCTTCGGTCATACTTCGAAAATGGCGTTTCCCTTCCTCGACCAACCCTGCATGGCTACAAGCCATTAAAACTCCAATGAACGTTACATCGTTCGGAGATACAATAAAGTTCATTTCTAAGAAAAGTTGAAGAGCTTCATGTGCTTGGCCATGTACTGCATGCCCAACAATCATAGAAGTCCAAGTCGTGACATCTTTGCTTCTTGTGTTATCAAACAACTTCCTTGCATTTCCAATATCACCGCACTTAGCATACATATTTATGAGAGCATTATTCAAACGCAAATCAATCTTCATCCCTTGTTTACACCGAACGAAATCATGAATCCATTCACCCATTTCGAGTCCCCCAGTATCCGCACAAGCAGAGAGAGCAGTCGTCAAAACAATTTGATCAGGCTCAACATTGTTCATCAGCATCAGCCTAAACAACTCCAAACCTTTATTGGATTTACGATTTTCAACATAAGCCGAAATCAAAGATGTCCAACAAATAATATTCTTTTCGGGTATTTCCTCAAATACTTTGTGTGCATCAAATAAGTTACCACCTTCAGCATACACTTTCAAAAGGGATGTTTGGAGTTGAATTATAGATTCATATCCAAATTTTATGATCAGGGCATGCAATTGTTTTCCATGAATAGAGGAATGTTTTTTATTGATGCAAGCTTTAAGGGTATACAAAAAAGAGAAGCTATCAATGGAGTTGAAAGTGGGTGATTTTTTTCTTAACAAGGTTCTAAAGAATAGAAGAACCTTGGTGTGGTTGTTGCATTCAAGATAATTTTTAAGGGTTTGGTTTGGTTTTTGTTGTTTAAGGTTGTTGTTGTTATTGTGAAACTGAGCTATGGGGACATAAACCAATTTGTTGTCACTCATTTGAAGCAAAGTATTGAACCGTTTCATGTGTCTCATGAATGTCACAAATTCAATTTCAGAACACTGACAAGGGTTATGAATTAGGATTGTTGAAGGATATATTTCTCTTTTATAAATGGAGAAAGTTCCAATTTTCTTTTTCGTCTAGATAAATTCTATAGATTAAAGTTGAATTAAAAATTGCATTGTAACTTCTAAACTTGTTGAGTCTAAAAATAAAGATTTTGTGGTGAAAAGTGATAGTTAGGACTTAAGAGAGGATTTCAATCCTATAAAAGAAAATATAAAAGAAAAGGACTTCCCTTCAAAAAAACAAAAGGACATATTTAGTGTTGTGTTTGGTTGAATTTATTCAAATTCATTTATTGACCATTAAACTTGAGACTTCGAAGAAAAAAACTATTATTGGATCATTAAATCTCATCATATTTCATTTAATTTAACAGCAAGAAACTTTTTTTTTTTTTTTTTTTTGAGGAAAGGGTAAGAAACTTAAAATCTGGTTTCAAGTGAAAATCATGGAAAAAAAGGTCTTTTAAAAAACCTCTTGTAGAGTGGAAAAAATCCATCATTCATTATGTCAAATTAAAAAAGTGTCTCCGTGAGAATTATAAGCATTCATCTATTTTTAAGTGAGGACTTGCTCAAGTTACATATCATATAATTGTTCCAACCAAACCTCTAATTTTGTTAAGCCAATATTCCAACCTAGATTTGTGATATTTTTACAATGATATGGCTCATGAAACTTGATTTGTGTTATTTGGAGCATTTGGAAGCAACGGAATAACAAAGTCTGGAACAATACTAAAGATGCTCAAACTAATGTTCTCGTCCGCGCTCAAACACTATTGTCCAACTGGAAACTGCTTGTCAAGTTGCAGTCCATATTGATATGGAGCAGGCTGCTACAAGTTGTTGTGTTTGAAAAAAATCTGCAGCAGGACGAACAAAATGCAATGTTGACGCCTCTTTTCCGACTCATGATGATAAAGTAGGTATAGCATGTACATTAGAAATGACTGAGCTGAAACAAAAAACAGCAACATAGTAGCCAAAACATCAATGATTCACTGATGAACGATGGCACCTAATGTTAAGCATGGAAGTAGAGAATCCTCTGCATTGCAAAATGTACTAAAATTAACGCAAATTCAATTTTAGACAAAGCCAATTCAAACAGAACTAATTATACAAAGGCATTACTGGTTTATTCCATTCAACTTTCCCATCAATGCACACTCTTATGTCAATCCATAAAAAGGATCAAATTTCAAAATGATTAAATAACATCTTCAATTGTTAAGTTGACAAGACAGATATTAAATTTTCATTGCAATTGCTAGTAAAGAAATGGTGTCAAAATTTATAAAATAAAAACAATTTTGGGAGTAATATAAATTATAAAACAAGACTGAAGCATGTTTCTCTCAAGTGAAGAAACCAGCAAAACACTTTAAACAAATACTTCCTAAACCTGAGTAAGCAGAGTTGCAAATTCAGTTCATGAACATCCCAAATCTACCAATTGACCCTTCATGACATTTAAAGTTTACAAGTAATTTCATTAAAATGCACAGCAATGCAAGCTCATCCACTTAATGGATATTTTTTATTTTTTATTTTTTCCACTTAATCGAGTTACATTATAGATAGCATCATTATGAAGAAATGCATACTCTCCATAACTCAATCACTCAATTAAGCAAAGTTATACACCACTAAAAATATGGGTATAGTAAATAAAAAACAGACCAATGACTCATGACAAAATCAAGCAATGAATGAAAGATGATAAGGGTCATTCACTTAACATCAGCCACAGTCATAGTCATTGCATTATATATAGATTTGCTTAGACAATTTGGCATTTAAGTTTCCTAATCAAGAGCAAAAATTTACTGAGCCATTACATTACATATTGGTATCGATAATTCAGAAACAATTCAATAAACCCATACTAAGAACCTTGACACTGCCAAAACACATACCTATAGTCCTTATACTTTTTGAAAGCAATCTGTAGTACTCTCTTCATAGGTCCTGCCAGTTGTCTATCTCCGAACTGAAATGTTTCTGGCAGTAATTGGCATCCTATGACGCCATCACAATCTTAGTAAATGGAATGAATATGATGGAAACTGGTACCAAATGATGAAAATTGAAACAGAAACTTATTTATATTACTGTACACACACACACACACACACTATTACAACAAAAGAATTGGAGAAATAGAAGAGAATGGAAGGATTACTGTTACTTTAAAATTGTTGGGGAATCTCACAGGCTTGTTAAAAAATCCATTGTGATATATTATCGTGATTTAACCAGCTTGAACAGATTCATATGTCCATAATCTATTAAATGCTCAGAACACATTCGATCTGGTTTCAAACCTCCATTCTCTTCGTAACCCCTAGTCAACACACGACATATGGAAGTATTTCTTAGAACACCCATCTTCAGCATGTCTGCATGCAACATCATTACATCAAACATGTGCTTGAATCGAAAATGTGCCTCCAACATGATAACATAAAGCACTATGTCTGGTTTGAAACCGCTACATCTCATTTCTTTGAAAAACTTAGTGGCCTTAAAAATATGCCCATGTTTACATAAACCTTGAATTAAAGCAGCATACATAACGTCATTTGGAGAACACAACCCGCTATGATCCTCTTTACCTCTAGGGGAACCAACTCCCGTTTTCTCCAAGAAAAGTTTGATTGCAATGTAAGTCCTTCCATCTTTAAAAAGGCCATCAATCAAAGAAGTAGCTGTGACAACATTTGGCGTTAGTCTCGCGTCCATCATCTCCTTATGTAGTTCAAAAGCCACTTTATTGTTCCCAACCTTGCAATGCCCATCGATCAAAGCCGTGTAGGTCACCACATCAGGCACAAGACCTTTGATGACCATTTCGGTGTACAACCCCGTAGCAGCTTTCATGTTCCCTTTCTTGCAAAACCCATCAATCAAGGTAGAAAATGTGATCACATTGGGTTCTATCTTCCTTTCAGTCATTTGCGAACACACCTCAATAGCCTTCTCCATATCACCCATTTTGCAGTATCCATCGATCACCGCATTGTAAGTCACAGCATTAGCAAAAACCCCTGCTTTTCCCATCTCCTCCATCAAATCCTTAGCTTCCTCAAACCTACCCGAGTCACATAAACCCTTAACAAGTATACTACATGTAAAAACATCCCCGAAAACTCCATTCCGTTCCATTCCATCTCGCAGTCGCATTGCTTCAACCAAATCCCCCGCCTTACAGTAACCATCAATCAAACAATTATAAACATACAAATTAGGAGAAACACCAAATTTATCCATATAAACAAAGCAGTTTCGCGCAGCCTTCAAATCACCCACCTTACACAAAACATCTACTAAATTCGCAAAAGTCACAACATCAGGATGCAAACCATTCCGTAACATATCACTATAAATTTCAAAAACACGTTTAACATTACCCGTTTTACAATACCCGTCAATGAGAGTAACGTACGTATACAAATTCGGTTCCACCCCAGATTCCCTCATCAACTTAAAAACCCTCTCAGCTTCATCCATATCACTCTCATTACAAAAAACTCGAATAAGAGTAGTATAAACGACCACATTCGGTACAATTCCTCTTTGAAGCATTTCATCAAACACCTTGCGGGCATTACTAAAATCACCTTGATTACAACAACAGTTCAATAAAATTCCATATGTGATCACAGTAGGCGATAACCCGCGCAACAAAAAGTTATTATAAACACTCCACACGGAGTCAAACCTCTTCGATTTAACTAACGAGTGAAGAAGCGCGTTGCATTCGCGTAAAGAAGGTAATGTGTTGGGTTTGTTTGAGATGTGAAGATGTTGTTTTGTGAGTGAAGTTGGTTTTGTGAAGTTGTTTTTGGTGTTTGTGTTTTTTATGGAAGAGTTTGAAGAGAAAGAGGTTGATTTGGTTATTGATGAAATGTTTTTGTTGAATGTGATTAGAATGTTTTTGCGACGTAGCAACTTCAACATTTCGTTTGAAGCAGATCAGACAATAGCTATGAATGAGTGAGTGAAAAAGTGTAAGGTATAATTTTTTTTTTGTTCAACTTTCGCAAACTTCCACTTCAAGCAATTTTAAATCTATTTAAATGAGGTGACAATTCTATTGTCTTAAAATGCAAGCAAAAATTGATAAACAAAACTTTTGTTCAAAATTTGTATAAGATGCGTTCACTTTTTTTTTTTTTTTTAAAAAATAACTTAAAAATTTTTTAAATTTGTTTTTTTTTTTTTTTTTTTTTAGAGAAGATACGTTAACTTATGTAATGGTTAAAATCCATCTTTTTCAAAGTGAATAAGTAGGGTGTCCGAGGTGGAGACACATTTACGAGTTTGAGTAAATAAATTTTTATGCTTTAAATTTATGAATGATGTTTATGTTTTTTATGGTGCTATAATATTTTGAGTGTGGTAATTTCATGCATTTTTATGGTCTATCGAAAAAATAAATAAAATGATGTTAACTAAAAGGGGAAGTATTGTCTATTTGATGAGAACTCTAAGGAGTTTAGTGTATATTTATAAAAACGATATAAACGAAATTCGACGATAGAAGCATGGATAATTTGGTAAATATGAAAATAGTTGGATTAAGAGGTAATTATCCCTATTTCTAAACAAGGTATACAATATTAACAAAATATAAACGGAGTGTGTAAATTGTATATAAGAAATGTTAATTGTTGTCCTTGACACTGGTTAAGATACTAAAAAAGAAAATTATATATTAGTTATTAACAAATAAATACTATAAAAAAAACTTATTTTGAAAAGAAATATAAGTCAAATTTGTTGGAATAATTTTAAAAAATATTTTATTTCCTATTAAGGGTTGATCTTTAATCACATTTAAAACCAAACGATTATATTTAATTATTTAATAACTAAATATTTAAATTTGAATAGTATTCACTAAAACTTTCCTTTGTCATGAGTCATGACTATGAGCTGTTAAAATCGTTTTCCCATCAATCAATGAATGAGTCCACGGATCTAAATTCAAGGAAGTGTTGTAAAATCAGAATCAGAATCAGAATCACATTGATGCAGTAACACTACAATGAAGAAGTTCCATAGAAATGGTTCTGTTTTCACTTCCACTCGCTTATTCGCTTCTCTTTTTCTTTTAACTCTTTTTCTCTTCTCTCTCTCCTTCATTCTTCCATCTTCTCCATCATCATCAACTACAACTCCTCCTACTAGTCTTCTTCATCTCAAACAAAACCAACAACTAGGTTTGTTTCTCTTTCTTCTTATTTTCTCTTCATTATTATAATGCACTTTTTCATTTGGTATATACTTTATTAAACTTAGATCCTAATATCAGACACGTCGACACCGATAATAGTTTGAGAGAATGACATAATTAAGTGAAATAATATGTGTCGGTGTATACGACTGACACGCCTAATCTGATGGAGTGTTTGTGCTTCATAGGATCATATGGTTACGTGTTTATCTTTTTTTTTTTTTTTGGTTTCATGCTCTGATCGATGTCTTTTCTATTTGGTTCACACTTTTAACCTTATTAGATCATACTATAAACTTTTTTGTTCCGTTTGGTGAAATGTATAGCGGAGTATAAGCTAGCTTATAGGTAATAGCAGATAAACTAACTTATAGCTGATAGCGGATAAACTAGCTGATTGGATTTGTAGTGTTTGATAAAATTAGCGGTTGAAGTTCCTTATACATATGAAATAGCATAAAAAAGTATATTTAATTAATACTTTTTTTTTTTTCAATTAAGATCGCATGGGTTAAATTGAGATAAAAAGTGATAAGCTATAAGCTTTACGCTATAAGCTATTTGAATTAACTTATCAAAAAACACTATAAGCTCGTGAGAAAAGTGTAGTTACCAAACAGGTCTTTTTTAGTCATATGAGCTTATAAGCTATAAGCTCAAATATGTTTCGTACCAAACAGATCCTTAATGTATTATAAGGGTTGTTTCGTCTTAAGACTCTTAACCCTCTCTTTGGCATGGTAGTGAATAGTTTGGCCGAGAAATAGTAAAGGGAGAAAAATTACCACCCAAATATCACTTCATATATGCACACATTTAGAAAACCACAACTTTTAAGTCTTTGAAACTACAATTCCGGATAAATCATGCTATATGGAAGTACACTTCCAAATCCAAGTTTAGTTTTTTGGAAATGTGGGTGGAGAAAGTTGATCATGTAAGTGATAATCTAGTCAAAGATGGTTTCGGTCAGGATCGTACTCGGTTTTTCCGGTTGATTTGATCTTAACTAAAGTTCATTAACCATATCAGCCCAACTATTTAATTGTTTTTTAAGGTTTTCTGACATTGGCTAAGGTATATTAAATAAATTTAGTTGTTTTTGATGAAATTACTAGTCTTTTTTTGTTAAACCTTGATATTTCTTTTTTCTATGGCAACAGCTTTTCTATGTGATAAATAGTTAAGGATGTAATCGAAAAAGTAGTTATCAAACCTTGAATCTTAATTTTGAAAATGACAGATGAATAATTACGAAGTTCTTAAAATAGGTCATTGAATTAGGATGTTAGTTTTTGCTTACTACTTGTTTACATGCTCTGTTGCTCTCCTATTTTATGCATTTATTGGTTTTGTTTCTCATAATACATTTGAATTGCATAAGCTAATGGACATTACAGAGAAGACGTAACATTAGGTATTTTATTGATTATAACAACAGGGCAGTAAACGCCAAAACTCAGAACAAATGGCTAGTTTAGGCTTTTCAATTTTCATGAGGTTCCAATTTTGGCATTTGGTTCTCTTCCTTGTTGGCATTTTTTCGTACGTTTGGGTAAACACTTAGTGCTTTATTATATAAGTGCTTGTGTGTGATGTAAGCTATTTTATACTCACACTGGAAATGTGATTAGACTATTTTCATATCAGTTGTAAGCTATTTCCGATAGTTATCCCAAGAAGCTTGTCGAAATAAGCTAAAAAATAGCCTATAGACATGCAATAAGCTATTTTGATAACCTCCTCCATACTCTTATACTAGTATGTCTTAAGATCAGTCCAAACGCACCTTAATTAAGCTCTTTATGTTTTGCCTATATATATTTTTCCTTTTAGTTTATGATTGAACTGATTCTCCTCATTTGCATAACTTTTGGTCTTATAATGATAGAATTTCATATTATTTGGTTCTTAGGTTTGAAGAGTGATGCCTCTGATTCTAAAGAGTTCCCAAAAGATAAACTACTTGGTGGACTTCTGGCATCTGGATTTGATGATAGATCCTGTCTCAGCAGGTATCGTTCAATTAAAGGACTATCAGGGAATCCATCTCTTTACCTAATTTCAAGATTACGAGAATACGAAGCCCTCCACAAAAAATGCGGACCTTATACCGAATCCTACAATAAAACAGTAAAAGATCTCAATTCTGGCCATTTAAGTGAGTCTCCAGACTGTAAGTATGTAGTTTGGATTTCATTCAGTGGTTTAGGGAACAGGATATTGACCTTAGCTTCTGCATTTCTTTATGCTCTCCTCACAAACCGTGTTCTTTTGGTTGACCCTGGAGTTGATATGGTCGACCTCTTTTGCGAACCGATTCCAGATGTCTCCTGGTTTCTTCCTCCTGATTTCCCTCTCAATAGTCAGTTTCATAGTTTCAATCAGAAATCTGATCACTGTCATGGAAAAATGCTAAAAAATAAATCAGTCACAAATTCCAAAGTACCTTCATCTGTCTACCTTCATTTGGCGCATGATTATGATGATGAGGATAAGCTTTTCTTCTGCGATGAAGAACAAAAATTTCTGCAGAAAGTTCCTTGGCTAATGATGAAAACAGATAATTACTTTATCCCGTCGTTATTCTTGATGCCGTCTTTTGATCAGGAGCTCAGTAATCTCTTTCCAAACAAGGACAAAGTTTTCCATTTCTTAGGCAGGTATTTGTTTCACCCTACAAACAAAGTTTGGGGATTTGTTTCTAGATACTATCAAGCTTATTTAGCTAATGTTGATGAAAGAGTCGGCATCCAGATTAGGGTTTTCGACACGAGACCCGGTCCATTTCAGCATGTATTCGATCAGATCTTAGCTTGTACTTTGAAGGAGAATCTCTTGCCTGATATTGACAAGAAGCATGATAATATTGGTTCATTAACAAATTTGAAGTCGAAATCGGTACTAATGACATCCTTAAACTCTGGTTATTTCGAAAAAGTAAGAGACATGTATTGGGAATATCCAACTGTGACCGGAGAAGTTATTGGTGTTTACCAACCAAGCCACGAGGGATATCAACAAACTGAGAAGCAAATACACAATCAAAAAGCTTGGGCAGAAATGTATCTATTGAGTTTAACCGATGTGTTGGTGACTAGCTCCTGGTCTACTTTCGGCTACGTGGCACAGGGGCTCGGAGGTTTGAAACCTTATATCCTATACAAACCTGAGAATGAAACTGCTCCTGATCCTCCATGTCGACGTGCAATGTCAATGGAGCCGTGTTTTCATGCTCCTCCTTTTTATGATTGTAAGGCTAAGAGAGGCACTGACACAGGTGCAGTTGTTCCTCATGTAAGACATTGTGAGGATATGAGTTGGGGTCTTAAGGTTGTAGACCAATAATAGTTAGTTAGCTAGTTATTGAAGTCATGAATTGGATACCACTAGTTATTTTGCTGTACGATAACATTAGTTACTGATTTCAAATTTATATAGTTTTCTACAGAAACCATAGCTCCATAAGATATAATTGCCATCACAATTTTTCGGTTATTGAGTGCCTGGTATATTGGGTTAGCTTTCTTTCATATTGATATTGATATTGTTGTTTGTAGTTGCGTATTGTTGAAATAACAACCTTAATTTTCTCAGTTTAAGAGACTCTTAGTTACTGAAACAAATAATAGTGAACAATATGCATAAAAAGATTCATTTATCGTTGAATTGTTAGTTGGGATATGAGTATGCTTGTAGATGATTTTTGGTTGATAGGAGTGCCAAGTGCCAACATAGTTGGGATGTCTTACAACCAATGGGATGTCTTAAAACCAATTTAATGCATGCACATACTCTTGAGTCTTGACTTACCTATGACTTACCAAAAAACGATGTTAGTAGAAGAAAGAAATGAGTTTTGAACTTCTTACACCATACTTCAATTTTTCAAACCGTTGGATTATTATTGTTCCAAGATCTTATAATTTAAGGAAGACTAAAGTGCAATACATATTTACTTTTCACGAAAGATGAGTGTAAATCAAGCTTCTTTTAAACTTTGGATTGTTTGCGAGTTGGGTTTTGGAGGAAAAAAGGAGGGGAGATCATACTTTTCTATTTTAAATTAAGACCGGTAAAAATTGTTTTTAAAAATGAATTGTGTTCGCTAAATGTATTTCACGAACAATTATAATGTTGGTCTTTCAATTTTTTATTTTTTTTAAATATCAATATATATAATCAAAGTGTAGAGTTAATCTTCTAAAACCCAACTTGCAAACAAAGCCTTAGGAGAGGGGAGGTACATATTCTCTTGGACTTGGAATTCTTTTCTTAGGTTTTCAACTCATATCTAAAATTTTCTTTTGATTTTAACCCTTTACAATGTGAATTTAGAGTTTTTGATTTTCATAAGAACGCTCATTTTTATGCAGTTAAATAGAATTTGTATCAGGTCAACATGAAAGACAGTTAGAAACTACAAATATTTTGGGTGCACTTGAGATGACTATGAGATCTTTCATTAGACATATAAACATCACTGAATGTCACAAGACGATAGAGATCAGAATTTATATAGTTTCAAATTTAGGAAGCATGAAAACCAAATATTTTCTCAGGTAACAAAATTAAAATTCACTTTTTTTTTGTTGTGACAAAAAGATATTTACCTATATCAATTATTCAACAAGACTAAAACAATAATAAACGCCACAACAACTGCAATTAAACCATCCACATTCACATATATTTTGCTCAGTTAAGTATTAGAAAGCAAGATCAGTACACATGTGTTGGTTTACATTATCAACCACAATTACATAAAGAAAGAAAGCAACATTCGATCATTTAACCAGACAACACTTAAGTGCTCAAATGCCACTGAAACTTGGCTTTGTTTTTATTCAGAACTTAGTTCTTTCTTCCTTCAGATAAGATAATATGGTAGCCATGCCTGCATTGACATCCAACCAAACATTAATAGGGTCTTATTTGGATAACAACTTATAGCATAAACGCTAATCATTTAAGTGTTTATGTATAAACTATTTCTATAACAAATCAAAACATTTATATACAAGTTATAAGTTGTTTTTTTATTAGCTATCCTCGAGAACTTAAGAAAATAAGTTGAAAACAGCTTATGGACATGTCATAAGTTGTTCCTATAAGCTTTCCTTAACAGGTAATTATGAAAATTTGTGTATTCAATGCATTAGAAATTAAAGTATTTGACGTTTTGAAGGAATAATTTCTTAATTTGGAATCTTTAAAGATGGCCCCGAGGGCACTCGTTAGCAAGACCCTTATTTTGATTAGTAAACTCAAATTAATCAATCCAAAAGACCTAGCTAAGGAGAGAAGAGAAAGGACACAAGTAGTAATACTAATATGAAATCAATAATGCATATATAATAACAATTAGAAGGGTGCGGGAGCAATACGTTGATTTGAAAGGAGCACTGGTAACTCCAACAGGTGTGTTGAAGGCAACTTCCTGAAATGGGCCAGCCATCTTTCCTCGTGGAAACCATCCAAGGTCTCCACCCTTCTTTCCTGATGGGCATTCAGAATACTCTTGAGCTACCTGTGAGATCGGCGAAATATTATCAGTGATAAACAATTGAAAAGATAAAATATTTCTATCTCAAGGCTAATTTTGATTCTTATTTCTCATTCCTTTGACCAAACTGACATGCGTATGTATTTTGGGGGAGGGGGGACCAGGATTTCCTGCGGTCAGTAAATGCCGGTCAATGGTCATTGTATGCAGATTAGACAACTCATATTTTGATATCAACAAATCGGATTTAATACAATTCAAAATTTGAGTCGTCTGATCTTTCATCCTACAGCTGAATTCACAACTGCTGGAAATATCAACGGCGTGGAATCCATTTCTGAGCCCCATTTTAAATAGAAAGCCAAATAAGGGTTTAGTGTATACGACAAAACTTAGATACAATTCTTACATTTTTTTTCAAGAGAGATTTTTAACACCCTTTTGAAAATTTCCTGGCAGTATACTCTCTTTTTAGTAGAAAACAGTAGTAGTAACAAATGTATAGCACTACCTATGTTTGGTCCTAGTGCATAACTTCCAAAATAAATGAAAAAATACCTTTGCAAACTCTGCTGGAGGAACCTTATCCCCATTGTCAAGCCAACCATCTTGCAGCTTCTTGTAGGCTTCATTAATCTTACCTTGTTTCTCACATAAGATATGTCTTGCTGTGCAAAGTAAAAGCCAGAAATCAATGTAATTCAAAGAGAAAAACAACCAAAGAAAGTTATCATATATGGTTATTATAGCACTGTTTACTTTCTAAAATCAATGTTCATTTGAAGTGAAAATAAAAACAGAAAACATATGAAGTAAATGGGCCATAAGGTGGTTGTGAACGGGGAAACTTTTTTTACCTTTGACATAGGTGCAAGTACCAAGCCCATCAGCAGCTTTCCCACCTTTTCCTTTTCCCTTGGAAGCATTCTCATCACTTCCACTAGCAGCCTGCTTTCCCTTACCCTTCGACTCCTTTGCCTTTGCGTCTTTTCCCATCGTTTGAACAACTATTCATCATTTCAATGAAACAAGTCAACAACTATTATTAAATTACATAAATCACACAGTAGAAGTCATTGAAAACAGAAACTAAAAATTTTTCCAACATAATTACAAACTACAATTTCTTCATCTTCTATGTTGGATGTCTATCACACATCAGGTTACAGTGGAGATCGTTAGATGATCAGGTTCTGCTAAGCTTATGGCAGAGTTAGTTTCTGATTCATTGTAGATTACAGTTAGAATCAGCTGGTTTAATTTAACATAAAATCTCCACAGTTAAACACGCTTTCTAGTTTTTGCTCTCATCCACGTTTTCGTTTTGATACGTAGCTAAAGACATCGACATCAACCATCTGATATCCATTGAGATAATAACCCAACAAAACAAGCTCACATAGACTCGTTTACATAAATTGATTCATGAGCTCCTGACAAACACAAGGCTCGTAACTACTTTATTGAAATGACTAGCAACATCTATTATGCATTCATACACTTAGTCAGTTACGCACTAAGGTTACACTTGGAGAATGTGAAATCAATAACCTGACTAAGTTTCAAAATTTATGAAGCAAGAATACAGACACAAACACAGACACTGGACATGACACGAAAACTAACACGCCAACACTGATAACAATTTGAAAAAATCACATACTTCAATGTAATAATATGTGTCAGTGTCGGTGTCCGACACCAAGACATGCCTAATTCGAGGAGTGTCCGTGTTTCATAGTTCACAACTCGTACCCACAAAATCACGATCTTTCAAGTTTACTCTCTACATCAATTTCAATCATCTTAGTCCCTTTGGTTTTTAGTCTCTCACGGACTAAAAAAAATAGTACGTAATGTATATTAGCGATCAAAATTGAATAAAATTTATGTGGGAATTAAAACTGAATAATATAGATTGAAATTAAACTTGGGTTTTAGAAACGGGTAAAATTCTACATTAGATTGAAGCTCAAAAATCCAAAAAATAAAATAAAAAAAAACGTAGTTCTATTACAATGATGTGAAAAAGGTGAACTGGAACAAACAAAAAAATCTAAATATTATTTTTACCTCTTAGTACAAATCAATTGAAAAGTTGCAGAGTTTAGAAATCCAGGAAGAACAGTCAAGTATGAAGACTCACGCAACTTACTGACACCAGTCGAGACGAGGAGAATCACATTCCATTTCGTGTAGCAACAGACCCGTTTGGGCCTAAATTCAAACCTTTCATGTTCTTAGGGTTTCTACTATTCCAACCCCCTATTTATGCTAATACACCAACGTATTATTATAAACCAGGGGAAGGGTTTTTATTTTATTTATTAATTAAAGTAGAATTAATGGTCATTTACAATTGTTTTAGAGGAGATTTGAACTTTGTATCTTGAGGTTACAAGACTTGACTCTTAACACCTCAGCTTTTTGTTCTGTTTTTTTATATGAAAAGAAATTAAATTAAGAAATTAAAAGAGAGAAACTAGCCCCTCTTACATCATCGTCGTTTAGTAGAAGTTTTAAAGTAGAAAAAACATTACTAAATAACAAAAATATACAATTAAAATCTAAGGAAGAGTGACCGTGATTTGCTGACAAATCAGCACACCAGTTAGCCTCTTGATTGATACATGTGCAAAACGTTGGTTCTCCATATAGGACGGTGGAGAAGAGAGACTACCTCGTGAAGAAGAGGTTGGCGAAATTCATTTTGGGATGAGCTTGAATTAACCATATTGACCAAAACTAAGGAATCAATCTAAAAAATGATGCTTATAATATTCGACACGGATTCACCCCACAGTAGAGAAGGAGCCAAGTATATTATAGAAGCCATGAATGAACTTACCATAAGATTCTCTAATAAATCTTCCACAAGTAGAGATCTTTGATGAATTTTATGAGACCCACAAAATATTAAACATTACAATGATCATATCGTGGAGGTGTCCAAGAGACCTCTACGCTGGGTCTCAAAGGATGAGCCTCAGAAACAACATAAGGTTCTTAGAGGACTTCCTATTAAATTTGGGTTATTTATATCATTCCACTTCCCATAAACAGCAACACTAGAGAGATTTGTCAGATGTCATGATTCATACCAATATTAGGTGTTGTGACATTCGAATTGAGCCATTGGTACAACCAAGACTAAAAAATTTACTCAAAAGATCCTGTGAGGTAAGACCATTCTATAACATTTTTACTTATTCAAAGTCTCTTAAAACACGCATAATCGTTTCAGGGTAATTATAAAAACCTCGCACATAGATTGTCTAGAGTCATGCCTTTGTGATACCTTTGCCATTTTTTTTGATTTTATCATGAGCTATTTTCCAAAGAGTAAACTAGACTCGAACCCGTACGATGTACGGGTTTTATAGAGTTTCATACATAAGTATCAAATTGGCTATATTATTAATTTTAGAGTTATATTTAAAGTTATAGAAATAATCAAACTAAGTGATGATTGAGAGTGTCGACGTGCAAAATCTAAAAACAAAACAAATTAGAAACATTTTGTTTGTATCAACAAAAATGAATATGGAATCAAACTCATAAACTAAATTCTGTGAAAATAATCAAACGTGAAAATAAACACAATAAAAATGAGTGTTGGTGGCTTAAAAAAAGGCCTTTAGGATTGCATATCTATTTTAGAAGCAACAATATTTCAATTTGAATGTTAGTGGTCCAATGGTAAAAGCTCTAAGGTGTCATATTGGTACTCGGTTTAATTCCTTGCAAACCTATTTTTTTCAAAAAATTTATTTAGACCCGTCATAAAAGGCGGGATTAGGGTTGATTGGAGACTATCTAACATTTATAGATATTAAGATTAAGATTTTTCTTTTACATGGAGTATAAAATAGAACTGGATAATCATTTTGGAAACTTAGGATATATCAAACAACAACCAAGCCTTATCCCACTAAGTGGAGTCGGCTACATTGATCAAATAACATCATAACATTCTTTTTGGATACAACAAACATTCTGATAAAATCATAAAAATGTCTCCGAGAGATAACTCAAGTTTTTCAGCTGAGACATCTGAAGGAGTTTGAGAAGGAGGATAAAAGAAAATCAGATAAAAGCCTAAGATTTCATCTTCTCCAACCTCATCTTCAGCCACGGTTCTGCCTACACTTGCTAAATCCACAATTCTTATATTGCCAAGCTATATTTTCTTCATGTATTCTTTCAAGCTGCATATCCCTTTTCCACTCCAGCCATATATTTTACCTTGCCTACATGTATTTACTTTTTACCTTGCATAAAGTGTGCATTCTCTAATCTTGTTAGAGCATCTCTACTGGTGTAATGATACTCAATGTACAATTCCTAACTTAGTTTTAGTGGGATTTATACCACGTCATGACTCATGTCAAATCATTTCTTATAACAACTTTTACTTCAATGATAACTTCTCATGAAACACACCTGCACAACAAAATTGTGAGAGAAGTCTTTGAGAGAACGTCAAAGCGAGCAATAAACCTGTTCGTAGATATTTGCGATTGCAACTTCATACAAACAGACAGATATTTGTGATTTAGATCACTTTTTACTTTCTTTTTCTAAGAAATCAAAGAAATATACCGATAAAAACGCTTGTTCGGGGTGGGAGTGATATCTTACCTTCCAGAAAGTCAATGACTTCATTATGCTTCTCCTTTTGGGTCTCCAATGAAAACGCTTTTGATTCGAGATATTGCAGGCCAATGCGGCACCAATGCTCGCCGCATTGAGGATGATATTTTCTATACAATCCAGGACAACCATCTATGCGCAAATCTTCAAGACCAATGAGGAGAGGCATGTCGATTGGAAGCAAAATCCTATTAAGAAGAGGACAGTTGTAAATATAGAGCCTCTTAAGATGCAACATATTTATTAGAAAATTATGAAGCATCTTAAGATTGGGACGATAACCAACCATCAAGGTCTCTAAAGTGTCAGTGGCGCCTTCAATCCATGTAGGCAATTGGAATAGCTCAGGAAAACCCTCAAGATGTAGATTTTTCATCCTTAATGTTTGTAACGGTCTTTCGGTGTACGCCCACAAGTCTGCAATTTTGGAAAAATCCAAAGAGGTGAGAATTCCACCCTCCTACATGATACAATAAACAATGTTTTAAGGTCGGGGAGTTTGTCCAACTTGAACAAAAACATCAAATTGTGACAATACTAAAAACCCAAAGTGTGAAGATGATTTAAGCTTAAAAGTTCATTCTCTGACAGGACAAATTGAGGTTAATTAACATAGTGACAATAATAAATACCCAAAGCCTATATTTAATGATTGTCACAATTGAGGTTAATTAACATGCTCAGTAACTTGATACGATTTCTTCCCCCTAATATTAACTTGATTCATATAAAAATATGGAATAAAGCATAGGCAGAAAAGGTCTAGACACACATGAAGATCTTTTAACCCAGTCGAAAACATAACTATCATAATAATGTTTCTAACAACACAAACTCTTGCATTGATTAACATCAAGCATTCAAATACTTATAATGACACATTATCTAAAATGATTCTTAAAGTTTATAATATGTTTCGTTAAAGAACAACTTTGAACACCAAAAGCATACAAAAAGGATCACAATATTGTCAAAATGATTGACTAACCAAGTGATAAACTGGAGTAGGTTCAAATTTTATAGCATTCTAATTCAAATAATTACCATTTAAAATAGTGATTTTAATTTCTAATACACTTTATTAGAAGAAAAAAACTTTGAACACTTTCATATATTGAGTCATTATAAGAGGAGTTGTTGATAATGTCTTACACTGCTATAGTTACTAAAATGTTTAACTCTTACTCTAGTTAAACATATAGTAAAAAGTTTTAACAATTCATTTCCACGTTCCCCACAACCAACGTAAATAACAGCATCAGAATTTGAATAGTGTCAAAAGAGAGAAAAAGGAAAAATTAAGAGGTCTGCCAAATGATTAAAAGTGATTTATAGTTACATCGTTGTTGTTCCTTGACATGGTGTGTTAGGATCACCATAGAACGAGCGTGACTAATGACTGTTTTGCCACAACCGTAACTAATAGAGCAGTGGTAAAACTAATGACTGTTTTACCACTGCTCTATTTTGCAGAAGGAATAAACCATTTGAAATTGTCTCCTAAGTCCAACAAAAATATTATAGTTAGGCAATATAAAGAGACAGGTGCAACCTCAATATCGTTCATGATCATAATTAGCTATATAAAGAGAGATCTGCACTTACAGCCATAAGAAACTTCAGAATGGAAGCAATATTTATCACAAGGTATAGGGTGGAGCCAGCAATGCCATGAAGGGGTAACTTTGCAAGAGGGGTATGGATAATACCTACATATTGTGTACGCCAAATAATAACAAACAACAACTCATAAATTCCATTTGATTCCTTTTTTTCTTTATCAAGACAACTCATTATGTAAGGATCATGTACATTTTTTCTGGTAACAAAGCATCCAAGTTCTGTACCCAATCAGCCAAGCCAACGCAAACTATTGTTAAATTGATAACAAAAAGAAAGCATTTTAAAATCAATCCAATAACTTCTTAAAATATAATCTGTGTCAAATCACTTGTGGATTTAAAAAAATCCCCATCATCACGCATAGGCCATCCAAGAGAAAAGCAATCAAGTGACCTTTCAACAACAACAATAACAAAAAACAGTCAAGTAATGAATGATGAAATGAAACAAACCAAGTCAATTTTAGTAATAAAATTCTGAAGGAAAACAAACCAAAAATACTCATTTAGATCATCATATTTGCCCCATGTTGAGTGTGAAGCCTTTCCATTTCTGCTTTTCTTAGATTCCTGGAATGATCAACATGGTTATTACAATTTTGCAAATCATTACAGGGAACATAGGCACCTGAGATATTACAACAATGCCCATGAGAGATAAAATCACACCTTCTCAATTACTCGGTATAGGGGTGTGATAACCTTTCGTAGGAATGCCTAGTCATCTCCACCATAAGAAGGCTTGATATTTTCACCAGTGATAAATGCTAACATTTCCAGCCAATAAACCATATAGTTCATATGCCATCTGATGTCATACTTGGCCATTATTAGAAAATGTGCAAATCACTAATAAATTTAAAAAGATTAAAGAGAAGACCATTATATTTCAATTGCAAAGACATTGTGGCACAAGATATAGTGAAACATGTGGTATATTTGTACTCACATTGTGAAATATATAGCATAGACACTCAGGCATGAATCAAACATTTGACGCTTCCCCCAAATGAGAAGATACAATCCCATACTCCTCTCTTTCTTCTTCAAGATTTTCACTTTTTATGCGCTCATCAAAATTGGCCCGTTCATCTTCATTGCATTAATTTATGGCAATAATATGAGTGGAAATGCATTAAAAAAAAAGAATATATCATATAGTAAAATACTCAAAGCATTGCAAGAAACTGTTTTTAGGTTTTTTGGATACCAATAAGCTCAAATCTGTCATTTTTCCAGGTCTGACAAATGTTTTAAGCTAGGTTGGCCAATGAATCTCAACTCGGACTTTTTAAGGCATAAAGATGAGACACAGACAGCTTATCAGGTCTATATCTATTTTCTCATTACATTTCCTAATACATAAATTGACATGGTTGTGTGATTAAACTGGATTAAATTTTTTGGTATTTTTGGGAAGCATTGGTCTTGTTCTAATTTCTTCGATAAGTTTGTATAAACTTGTTTCAATTGGCACCTACATTACTTTTTTAGAGACCTTTATTGAAATATAAATTCATGTGGCAGGGCCGTGGCCGTACCACCACTGTAGCTGGGAAGAAGAAGCCTAAAACCAATTTTGTTGAAGATCGTACATATTTGCATCTTTATAGGAGTTTTGATCGAATGTGGATTTTTTTCATATTGGCTTTACAGGTAAACTTAATACTTGGAGATGCTATATGTATCTTTTTTTTGGTATGTATTTAATCTTTGTTTTATTTAAATATGTATGAATATAGTTAAGCCTTTCAAATTTCACCATGCAAATTTTCTTTCCTACATCACAGGCAATGATTAAGCCTTTTTTTACAGGCAATGATTATAATTTCATGGAGTAACTTGGGACTTGTTGGAGTGCTCATTGATGAGGATGTGTTCAAAAAAGTTTCTAGTATATTGATAACATATGCTATTCTCAATTTTTTCCAAGGTACTCAATTCCTATATATTTTTGCTTTTTTCCTGCATCTACTTTTGTCAAAAGATTATTTAAAGTAAATTATCAACAAAAACAACCAATCAATTATCAAAAAACCTCCAATATACTAAATTGATAACACAATCACTCAAATTTTGTGAAAATTCTATATCATGAAATTTGCTATTATCCAAAGAGTTAAAATTGTCCAAAATATACATTGATTTTTAGGTCATCAGGTAAACAATGCATGCATCACCAATTTTAGTCAATTTCACAACACCTTGTGTGCAATTTACACTAAATGTGATTCAATCTCAAAAGATTCAATTTTTTCACAATTTACATGTATAGAAACATCACAAACAAAAACAGAACATGCAAATTAATCAATCCCTTAGAATCACCAAAAAAAAATAAAATCAAACCCTTGGAATCATAGAAACAACTTTCTGCAGAACATGCAACCCAAATCAGTCCAAACCCTTAACATGCAATCACATATCCAAACCAAAGATACAACAGAAAACACAAATAAACAGAACTGCTATATGGCTCGACACCAAAACTCATGCAAACCACGCGAATGAGGTGGCATCCCCACTCTTAAATTCGGTGAGAAATTGGTAACACCTCCCTTATCGACGCCTCACTAATTCGCTCTCCACATCGTCGAACACGGTCTGATGCCATTGCCACAGTGAGATGCTTTTTCCTTCTCTATTTGATTTTTTTTTTTT
>Ga0228710_1003306_pt1 | contig 25702 bp, 14 predicted proteins | sample MedpolnodulmetaG_FD_177995 | JGI IMG/M metagenome (GOLD analysis project Ga0228710, IMG submission 177995) | Root nodule microbial communities from Medicago polymorpha collected in Santa Monica, California, United States - pink nodules | ecosystem: Host-associated > Plants > Roots > Nodule...
GAAAAAATCATTTTATTAAAAAAAAAAAAATCAATTTTAGCCTCAAAATGAAAAATTATTTTTAGTAGCTTTTTCAAAATCTATTTTTTTAAAAGATGAAACAAACGCATCCTAAAGAAGGTCTAATCATGTTTTTCATTTTTATTTTTAGGAGTGCTACTAAAACTCTTTTCAACATTCTAACACTGTTTTATTGGGTGAAATTAATGAGAGTTATAAACTTTGAAAATAGTCTCATATAAAGTGGCGCGGTCATATTGATTTCACCGAATAATTGAGCGAGTGTTAGAGATAGTGTCGAAAAGATAGTGTTCCTAACACTCTTCTTTTTTAAAATAGTAGTATATACATGGCTTCCTTTCTCGTCTCTCGGATGGAATGAGTTCTATCCTGCTGATACAAACTTCTGAATTAAGGTGCTCTGTTGAGAATTTAGTTGTTGAAAATTCAAATTCTTGGTTGTTAAATTTTAGAGAAATGATATTTGAACAAACATTTTTTGACAATTTTCTCTTTCATACTCACATTGTTCTTCTACTTTCTCTTTCTATTGCTTTGATTTTTGTGTTACTGCCTGAATTTCTTTGTATAATTTGGTTGTCCAACAAATTGTCACAAGAAAGGGTTTTCATATAACATTGCTCTAAATTTTAGGTAACATGCAGACACATTTAGTATTTTTTTTTAATTTTAAAATAATGCAGATACATTTAGTATTAGTATGTTATAGTTTTGTAATTTCTATGCTCTAGTGAACTCTAAAAGAAGACATTTCGACCATAAAGAGAGAATCAACTGTTAATATTTTTTTTATCTTAAATGAACAACTTACTTTAGAGAAGACAGATTTATTAAATAATTATGGCTTTGGGAAACTAGATTGACTTTGTAGTTTTAACATGTGTGTTTTTTACTTGACTTGCCATTTTGCTCGAGTCACGCAGAATAGTTTATTTATGATCTCAATTTCGGATGTAGTTTTTTTATGTTAGCTATAGCTTTTAGTCTGAAGATTTAAAATTATCCGTGAAGGATTTCATCATTCGTTTATTTTGTACAGGATATCAGAGTACTCTTTTTTTCTTTTTTTCAGGGAATATTAGAGTACTCTTTGTTCAATATTATTTTATTCTCCGTGGTTTATAATGCAGATTTGTTAATAACTCTCCTTCAAAAGTTTGAGTAATTAAGGGTCTTGTTTGCGTAAAAAAACATTATGGGTCTTGTTAGCATATGTTTGATTTCAAAAATATAAATTTTGTCTTGAAAAAAATAATTTTTAAACGTTCGAAAAAAAAGCTTATACATAGTTTTCAATCAATGTTTTTGATTAAAAAAAAAAACCAAATAGTCGGTATTGGATAAAATGTTTTGGTTTTAGTATAAGCCACTTTATAAATGTTCACTGAGAAGTGTTTGTAGGATACTTTTTTTTTGTTTGATTAAGTGTTCTTAGGATACATATTAACATTGATTTGTCTTAAGTTATTTTTTGGTCAATGCAATTTTACGAGTGCATACTTTTTGTTACGTAGTTTCAATGGATTAAAGAAGTCTTCCATTTACCAACAAGAGTTGAGTCTAGTTCAAGGGATTAGACTCCCACGACGTGGTGAACTAAGATTCGAATTTCGTTGTGAGATAACCATGTTTAATGTTTGACATGTCTTGAATATAATTCCTTCCATCGGAAGAAATATGTGGAAAACCAAAAACAGAACTTCCATTTTTCTTCAATTGAGCAAATTAGTCTCAACGTTGCTAACATAACATAAGCTGATGTAGATCACAGTTTTTTACGTGGTGAGAGTAAGAAATTACACGGATTTTAACATTTTGGAAATGAATCTATGCTATAATTGGAGACAAGATTGTGAACACTGAACATGATAGATTACGCCATAAATTGTGGCACAAGAGATGAGATTGTGATTTTTTTTCACTCCAATGAACTAGAGTTAGATTTTTACACACCTGTAAAGGACTGTTGTTTTGCCCACAGAGCATTGTGGGAAGATTTTCTTTCCCGAATTTGACAAGGAATCATGGGTTTCTACTGATGCAGTGGATCCTAAGAAAATCTTGATAAAAACTTCCATAGATTTAGGTTATCGATGTTCACTTTTATTGGCCATTCATATTAATATCAGTATATAGTTTCATCTTCAGAAGTGATCAGTAGATGTCTTTGACTATCATTTCAGTGCTTAAAGATTTTATTGGGTTTTATTTGTTAAGAATTGAGTTGTGGTCTCCAAACTGAGTTGTGGTCTCCAAACTCTTAGTGAAATAAAATGTAGCATTTTGTTGTTTATGTGGAGTATATTGAAAAAATAGGCTTTTTTTTTTAAGGATTTAAAATTTTAAATAAGTTTTTTCTCTTAATCTTTTTTTTTTTGGTAAATAAGTTTTTTCTCTTAATCTTGTTTGTGTTAAATTAGCCGTTTATCTTTAAAAATGTTATACCGTTGAACCAACTTTGATTTTGACTCCACTTAACAAATTTGTGTATATGACCATTTAATGACATATTATAAATAATGTTTCATCATCCAACACCACAATTAGACATTCATCAAGAACAACATCAATGTCACAAATTTTAGATAAATACTAAAAACATCATGTTAATTTTGATAGATTAGATATTATAACCTTTATTAATGACATAATTTAGATGTTATATTAATGAATTGAATATGCAGTTTACCCTTTTGAATGGTCAACTAAGACTCTTGGTAGTATACACGATCGAAAAATGATGTTTGATCCAACATTGTTTATGTTTTTAAACATAAATAACTAACTTGACATGAAAATAAAATAAATGAAAGTTGGAGTTTTAAATTAACTTGAAAGATCTTTGGTGTAATTTTGTCAAAAGAAAAGATAATGAGTCATTTGTGAGAGAGAAAAAAAAAAGAACGTAGGATGCAAAGAAAAGCATTAATGGTGAAGACTATAACAACGAAAATGAAGATAAGTTAGACTAAAAGTGAACCAGTTAGTAAATTATGAAAGCAAGGACAAATATTATGATGCAAACGTTGAAGAGGTGAAGATCACCAATTTGAAGTGAAAATCTATTATTTGAGGAACTAAGAAAGAATGAATGATAAATTCAAAGTGATTTTTCAACGGGGAGTCACTAATATGGACCCCAAATTAAAAGGACCATGAGTGAACCTCAACAAATGACCTACAAGAGCCGGTCATCTTTTTTTGGGAAATAAAATTACTCAAAAAACCTTTCATCTTTTCAAACACTCAAAAATCAAAATCCAAACCCATCTCTCAATTCCTCCATCTTCCACCGTCATGACCCATTCCTTATTCCTGTGAAATTAAAAGTTACATCGGAAACTCTCTTCCTCTTTGTTGTAAGGATTCAAACTCTTCACTTCCACTTTGTTTCTACTCCTGAGGAATAAAGAACAGAACTCGTTCTTTTTGGTGCATTAACAGAACTTTATTGGAGTCTATTGGATTAGGAACTGTTTTAGGAACAAAAAGCTCCACTTTTGTTTCAATAACAACGGCATTGGAAAGGTTTTTCAAGCTTCAATTTTTCAAGAATAAATCTTAATTAAGAAAATTTATAATGGTTGTCTTTCTCATTTTTTATTTTTTTTATCGAAGATTAGTAAATCACATCCTGAATAATGGATTAAGATTTACAACTTTAACAAAAAAAAGATCGAATACTTTGATATTTCCCATCAATAAATTTCCTATAGAAGAAAGGAGTTTTTCCCAGAAAAAACAATAACTGTGACTGACTGGTGTAGGTCATTTGTTGAGGTTCATCCATAGTCCCTTTAATTTGGGGTCCATGTTAGGGGCTCCCTTTTCAATGTACCTTAAATATTATTTTATATTTAAAAGACTTAAATTTGGGAAGAACTAACCATAAACCTAACACTCCTCCAAAATCCTCTCCGAAAATACCCTAAACTAAACACAAGCCATTGCCCATGATTGAAGCTTACACGCGCTGGGTCAAACACCAAGTGATATGTCTGAGACTTAACTTTATGTTGATATTCATCATTATGAATTTGTGATCAACATTTACATGGAAAACTTTCATATATGTTGCACACAAACTAAACAAAATTGTAATATTAGCTAGGAATGCAACATACATCAAATATTAATCAGTGACGACAAATATGGTAGATGAAATAGAAACCTTTGATGCAAGTACATGAGGATTGTGAGTACATTTTGCGCATATATATATAGTACAAATGCAGTGCATGAGCACATTAATCACACAATTCTTTTTGTGCATGAGTGCTTTAGTAAACTAACATTTACCAATGACAATGAATGTTGTTTTAAGTTTGTCTATCACACTCCATCACTCTTGTTCATCTATTAGCATAAATAACATGTCATAATTTAAATACATTGTCATACTTCATAATTTCAATAGATCTATTGACCATAAATCATATGCCAAAATTAAAATGCAATGTCATCATATTTATGATATGTGGCGTGGTTGGATCATCAATGACAAAAAATCTTCATGAATCATTGGTGACAAGGAATGTGTATCGATGTGGATCAATTTTAATGAGCGTTTTTTTAAGGGATTTTAATGAGTCTTTTGGAGAATTATAGTAGACATTATAAGATCGTCATAATTTATAATGATGATATTGATATATTTGTATTTTCCTCCATAACAAGTTTCCTACTGATGATGCCTTATGACAAGGGTAAGCAACATAACCTTTATCTCTGCAACCTTTCTTAGAAGGACTCTGAATATTCAATGCATCTTTTCTGTCAATACTTCTTTTCTAAAAGCATTTGGAACTGGTTTAATAACCTTGTTGATTCTGCCATTAACTTCTCATTTCCTGAAGTTCTTGATCTCTGCCATAGGTTGGTCCCCTCTGTGCAACTTAGCCATTCTTGCCTCCATAACTAACATTTTCAGTATCATTTGGTATCGTTGAAACCAGTTGAGATTCAATAACAAATCAGTGCATTGGAGAACTGCCACGGTCATGTCACACACTTCTCTCTCTGGAATGAAACAAAATAATATATATAGGGTTTCTCCAATGCTAATTAAATTCATGTTCTATTTGTAAACATAACACTACTGCTAAAACATACAATCTCCCAAAAGTTACAAGTACTCTTTACTTCAACCTCCTTCAGCATGTGGCATTCAGCCTACACGAGTGCATTCATTTGTGCATCATACAAAAATGAGTTTTCCATTATTGATATTTTATCAAAAAATTCAATGGCTAAGATTGAAGAAAGGTAGCTTGTTTGGACCAAATGATAGTTATGCAAGGCCAGTTGGTCCAAACATTTAGCATTTTTCTAGAAAGCAATGTTTGGACCAACTGACCCTGCATCAAAATGGCAACGTTTTTGGAAAAAGCATCCCGACACTTAGATCTAAGATAATGTTGAGTTTAGATAGATTAGTGAAAGCTTTGGGGAGAGAAGTAGGAAATATGCTTGACACAAATCAAGACGGTCAAGCTTGCCTAAAGATTATCGAATCCTTATAAAAAAAATAGGATTCAGTCAATTGTGAACACGGTAATTGACCGTTTGAAATGATGTCAGCCCAAGGAGGCATGGATTGCACAATTGTATTTAGAAAGACGTTGGCCTACTCACACCGAAGATCAAAGAGGTGGGCCTAATTGTGCCTGTTGTGCCAAGTGACGGTGGTGTGATGCAGAATTGCTTGTTTTTCTTCGTTGGTATAATATAATATGTTTTGGAGGTGAATTATTTTGGTGAGTAATGCAAGCTTAGGTGTTTTGCAGCTAAACTGGAATTCTCAGAGCTACGTTTCATTTAAAATTGGATACCTTTTTTTGTGATGTCAATGTTTTTACTGGTTCTTTTGCTAATGTCTTGTTTGTACACACCAATGGAGAAGCAAACTCTATTGTGGATGCATTGGCTAAGGAAGGTTCCAACATATAAGGAACGTGGATTAGAAGGATGTGGTGATAAGTTTGCATGATGTGGTTATTCAAAGAGGGTACCCTTGATTACCCTTCTATTGGAGGTTCTTTTGAGCATTTGTGAAATCAGTGAGGAGGTGTGGTATAGTTGAGCAAGATATTCGAGTTAGATTGCCTCACTACACCATTTTCTCTTTGTAGCAACACTTGAAGATTGTTGTGAAAACTGTGAAAAACGTTGCCTAAAAGTATAGGGGACGTTTTTTAGGCGTCCCCTATACGAGCGTTGCCTATTGTCTAGGGTGACGTTGTTTGGAACTTTTGGGCACACGTTTTTTAAGCGTCGCCTAAAGTTCGGGAAAAGGGGGACGTTTTCCCAAAGCCACCTGAGTCGACGTGTTTAGTTGTTGCCATATCTGGCAACAGTAAATAACCGTTGCCTAATCATAAAAAAATTTGTTGACAAATTTGACTTATCGACCCTAATTTTTCTTGCCTTAAAAATCATATAAAAAACTTATACAAAAAGTTCAATTACATGACAGAGAAGGTAGAGAATAATAATTCATTGAAAATCATGCGTACATAGGTTTAATGGAAATTAACAAAAAGTGTGTTGGTTAAACAACAGAATAAATTCATGCTCAGTTATCTTAAGTTGCTTAAACAACACGTAAAATAAAAGATTGATGAGGAACAAAATACAAAAATAATCATCGCATACTAACAAATAAATTCTAAGCATTGACTAAGATTATTCATTCCCTCATTTGAAGCACTTGAAACAATTTCCTTTGTTGTAACATCGTCTGGTATGAACATCAAATGTATCACCCAAGCAAGTCTTATGCTACCAACGAATCCCTCAACAATTGGATCATTTCCAAAGTAGCCATTACCTGAAGCATGAAAGGAAGTCAACGACATTCTAAATTGACATACTATATTTGATAAACTATAAGTAGACATAAAACGATAATTATCTTACATCTTACAAGTTCACGAAATTTATGTCTGAAGGATGTGTTAGGAGAGAGGGTGGATTATTTATCAGACTATGTACTCAAACCATCTGCAACAAATGGAAGCACGAATTTTAAGAGCAAAAGACATAGGCCAATAAATCAAGTTCAAATTGAATGGATCTTGAGAATGGAGATAACAATAGTGACATAACAGGTTTATGTTAAGGTTTAACAGCAAGAGTATGACTCTACTACATTTTTCTTCTAAGCTAATGCTTAAATGAAATGACATGTTAACACCAAAAACTATTAAGTCTACGACAATAAGTCCATCATGTTAAAAAGTTCACTTCACCCTAAGTTTTTAAGCAAAAAAGAGGAAGATGAATAAAACACTATGAAGCACGGATTCCGACACGGACACCTGACACGCCACTAACACAGACACGTCGACACAGCTAATGTAAAGAATCTAGAACACCGACACCACCACATATATAGTAATTTATTAACACTTCAACAATATCTAAAGCAGAAAGAATTGTATCATGTAACACAACACCTAAATAGAAAATCCACATAAAGCTAAAAGCAGCTTCAAGAATTCATCCTAACCTTTATGAGTAGAATACAAATTAAGGTATGCATACATCTTACAAATCTATCAAGCTAAGAGTGAAGATAACTTCACTAATAATTAGCTAAAAAAGCATAAATTCAGTTTACAATAGGAATAAAAAACAATTCAAACATAACCCAGTATGCATAACATTATATTGTTTCCTCAGGTATGAACAGCAGAATAAAACCCAAAGCAAAATTAAACAAATAGAAGATCTGAACAGCAAGAGAAAAGATTCAAACGACCTAAATGATAAACTTTAAAGGGAATTATATATCTATTTATTACATGTGTTATTTGTATTAAAAATTGAGGGGATTTTTGGAAAGAGAAAAAATCAGCCTAAAAGAGCTGAAAGAGATTATTTTCTTTATATATACTAGCGAAAAGATGGACACTCATATGCCCGTCTTTCCGCTCTTTTTGACTCATTTTGGCTCTTTCCCAAATTCCCCTAAATTTCAAATACAAATAGCACATATAACAAATAGATAAGACTAAATTTAAATATTAGAAAAAATGTAACAAATTCAATATTATTTGTCCATGATATATCATTTTTTTTTCTTATCCTTTTTCTTTAAAAAAGATAATTGATGGGAGTGGATTCAAATTTTTTTTTAAAAATGTAACAAACACAATATGAATATATGTTCAATTTTTTTCTTTTATGCTTTAAAAAGTGTAACAAAGTAGATCGAGTATATATATAAGAGTTTGGGATAACTTTTTAATTATCTCAATTATACTCTAAATTTATAATCTAACTCACTTTGCTTGGTCTTGTGATGTCAGTTTAGGACATTGACGGGATAGTTTGACACCTTTAAAAAAATATAATTTTGGAGGGAGGCTTTTTTTTTATTTATGGTAAAAAAAGTTTGAGCAAAGATTACCTCAAAAAATTGGTGTTGTCGAGACTCTTATGCAACATTGAAGAAATGTAGCCTTTTAATCGAACTAATACAACAATCTAAAATTGTTTCCAAAAATATTTAAGGGGACAACTATCAACTATTGCCAAAGAAAAAATACAGGGACACATTAAAAACGTCCCCAAAATTATCTAAGGGGATAGTTTACGGTCTTTGCCAGAGAGATAATTGAGTAGCACTTGAAAATCGTCCCCAAAAGTATTTTAGGGGACGTTTATCAGATGTTGCAAAAATATTCCTATGAGCAGTCACAAAACGTTGCCTAAAACGACCTTTAGGCAACGATTTTTGCATGTTGCCTTAACAAGTGTTGCGAGAGACAACAAACGTGCAGTGCTTGCAGACTTTTTGGACTGTGAAGACAGTGTTTCAATTACCGTAAGTTCATTAAACTTTGTGATCATTGAAATTTGACGTGTGATTTAAAGCATTTCCTATATGGTGCATGTTTTAAGTTGAGTTGTTAAGGTTGGTCATTATGACTATGAAATGAATTAAAGTCAAAGTGTATTGATGAATGTTTTCGTGAAGGCCAAACTGATTCTAGTGAATAGCTAGTGGCAACGTATTAATTGAGGTGTGTTAAGTTGCTTTATCAAGTGAAAGTGTAGTTCTGTTAAGTGTAATTTTATAAGTTGTATGCGAGTCATTGCTATACGATAGCTGGCTTAAAAATAGTGTTGGTGTCATTTTGTTTTTTAGGTAGATTGTTTCGATTAACTGGTTTTATACTATTGGTGTCTGGCTTGACACCTTGAGACTTTCTTATAAGGCAAATGTTAATTTTTGCTTCTAATGGCACATGCTAAAAACTTATTATAGAAACATATATATCAAAAGTCATGCATTCAACTTCTTAAAAGTTAAAATATTATATTTTCTAATGTAAAATTGCTTTTTTTGGCTTTTTTAACATGTGCCCTTAGGGCACAAGTTAACTTGACCCTTCTTATAATTGTATTTTGTCTTGTTTAGTCGTGTATCATATGATCATGTTGACTCTCTGTGGCCTTTTATAGAAGGTGGATAGAGTCCGTTTACTTTGACGTTGTACAAAGCACTTTGATTAATAAAAGGGAAATGATATATATAACGAGAGAATGCTTCACAAAACCAGAATTATTTTTATTGGCTATTCAAATCATCGACCAACCTGTATTCCACTAAAGTTGGGAGTTAGAGTGCTCTCTTTTTGCTACAGAAGCAACACATCAGCCATCGTGTAATTTTGCGAAAGTTGGTTCGCTATGTATATCATTGCGTTAATAAGATTCCCTAATTATTGAAATAAATAAAAATTGAATCTCACTTAAAGATTTGATGTACCAACTTCCACTATTTATTTGTACCTGACATTTAGCACCACAAGTCCACAACTGCATCAAAAAAAGACGTTGGATTGAGAATTTGTTTCGAATCAAAATTGTCCTGCTTCCAACTGTATGGCCTTCTCTACGACACAAATCCGTTGAGTTATTTCTCCACTACTCCCTCGTCCCTTTTTATATAAGACTTTATAAAAACATGGGTTCGGAAAATTTTTTGAAGTAATAAATTTGTCATAAATTTATCTTTTATGTATAAATATATTTAACGTTAACTTCTCATATTTTAAGACAATGATCTTACTATTAAAGACGGAGGGAGTAATATTTTTCACTACTTTCTTGATTATTATTCTCTTTTAGAACACTCACAATGATCTTTCTTTCTTCCCTAGATTTTTCCACTCATTGGTCTAGGCTGGATTGCAAAGACCTACATGAAGATGAAGATATTTGGATCGAAAGTCAGTTCTAACGATTTGCATAGTTTCCCTTTTACCCTTGAGATAATACAGTTGTTGGAAGAAAGATGTTAGAGACCATGACAAATGATTGTACAGAGATTCGTTGGATGATTGTACTTCATTTATCCACAACTTTGAAGATTGTCTACAGAGGATGAAGTTACTTAGAACATCATAACTTAAAGATTTCAGAGGATAAATCTATCCGAGCTTTATTGCTATATCTTGATCTGATGATCTCCCAAATGATAGAGTTGTTAGAGATCATAGAATGATGCTCATTTTTCTTCTAATGCAGAACCTTCATAGGATTGTTGCATTCGTAGGATTGACCTTGATTTCCTCCTGTTCAGACCATTTAGACGATTTCTTCGATCAAAGCCTTCAACAAATAACCACCATCATTGTTTCCATCATGTATATTTATGTTATAATTCTCATAGTATTAACTCCATTTGAGTGGAATGAACATTTTCTACACGTTGGATACATATCAGAGTATTCTCTAAATGAACATTGTTAAGATATCCTTGGCCAAACTGTTAGGTTGACTTGCTTTCACATTTGATCATATTGTTGGGTATCTTAATTAGAAGATTGTCGACTGTTTGTATCCTGCATACTTGAACAACCAGTTGATAGACAAATTGTTCCTTTACTTTGTTATCATCAAAAAGCCATTTTGTGAGATATTGTGGCTAAATCAAATTGATTGATCATTTTGATATATATGAACCAAGAAACTGGGAGAATCTTGATAACAACTCAAAGGACGTTCTAGTGTAAAAGGAGCTTACTAGATAAATGAATCTTAATTTTCCCAATGACAAATATCTTTGGCAGTTCTCATATGTTAATTATTCAAGAAAATTAAGCAATGGTGAGATTATTGATCGAAAATGGTTAGTTTATTGCAAATATATTGAAAACGTATATTGTTTTCGTTGTAAACTTTTTAAATCTTCTACTTCTAGAAACTTGAGTTTGCTAGCAAGTGTAGGCGTAAGTTATTGGAAGCGTATTAGTCAAACACTCGGACAACAAGAAAATAGTGCCGAACATATGACTAATATGAATAGTTGGATTTAATTGAGACTAAGATTGGTTAAAAATCAAACAAGTTATAAAGACTTGCAAAATCATATGAGACGCACTCAATATCATGAAATTCATCACCATTATCTTGGACATAAAATTCTAGAGGTGTTCAAATCCAAACCGATCCAAAATAAAGCCGCATATCATTCCAAAAAACCAAAAACCACAAAAAACTGAATATTTTTGGATGCCTTTAGATGTTGTTTTGTAAGAACCGCTAGGATCGAATTGGATTTTGGATCACTTTTTCAAAACCGAACCGAACTGCAAATCTAGATATTAATACTTATTTATTCTTTTATTAGTATTATTATGTTGCTAGTCTGTTTTTAATCTTATATATTTCACTAATTTAATCTATATTATTATTACTTCATATATTTTAAAAATAATCGATAATTTTCATACTGTAATTTTAATTTTTTAATATATTTTACATCAAACCTATTATTTTATTTTGTTTGTGTAATATTAATATTAATAAAAAAAATTATATTCTTAAAAAAAAGTAAATAAAAAAAATATTTTGCATTTTGGATACCAAAAAACTGATCCAAATTAAATTGCGTACAATTGGATCGGATCGGTTCAGATTTTTTTAGAATAGTCGTCCAAACTGAACTGAACCGCATGTGAATTTTATTTTGGATCGGATGATATTTTGTCTCAAAACCGATTCAAACCGCATCGCGAACAAGATTTAAAAGGTTAATCATTAAAATCACTAAAGAGGCAAAATATTTTTCGATAATTCTTGATTGTACCCCTCATATGAGAACAATTACTCTTAGAATTTGTTGTGTGAATATGTCAAGTAATAAAATAAAGATCGAAGAGTTTGTTTTATAATTTTTAAAAGTTAATTATATATCCATGTTAGGGCTTTTTAACAAATTATTAAATGTTCTAAAGGCTCCTGATCTTAATGTTGATGATGTAAGGGAGTAAGTTTATGATAATGGTTTCAATACGAAAGAAAAGCATCATAGTCTTAATCTTAATCTTGGTGATATGGCACATTCTTGTTTTAAAGCTATTTTATTCTTTGGAGTTATTCAACACTTGTATTAATTGTTTGTGGGATTTACAAAAAGATGTAAAATTTAGCTTGATAATGTTTCTAGTTTAACTATGAAATATTTGTCTAATACTCATTGGAAAAGTCAAATCAAGAGTGTTAAAGTCACTAGATTTCAATGTCCTTAAATAAGACTGACTTTGTCGAAATTAATTATATGAATGTTATGATAATGATGCAAAGACAGAGTGAAGCAGAGAATTTGAATAATGCAGTAGAAAGTTTTGAGTTTTTACGTAGTATGTTTGTTTAGTATAATATTTTATTTTCTATTGATATGGTTAGAAAAATGTTGTAATCTAAGTCTATGTGCATCAACGCTACCATAAAACAATTAGAAGATATGTAATAATATTTTGTATAATAATATCAAAAGGAATGTTTTATAAAAAGTACGGATGTTGCAAAAAGTGTTGCACTTCAAATGAATATTGATCCTGTATTTCCAACAAAACATCGTGTGACTAGAAATAAAAATAAAATTATGGAGAGAATAATGAGGAACATGAAAATCAGTCGCCAAAAGAATCATTTAGAGTCGAATATTTTCTTATTGCTGTTGATATGAAAATTACTTCTTTTTGAAAAATTGATTTGGGGAACTCAAGACATTTGAAAGTATCTTTGAATTTTGTATGATTCAGAAAAGTTAAAGTCTTTTTATGATAATGAGTTGAATGAATGTTTAACGGATGTTGTTGTAGAAGATCTTTATTCTGAATTAAAAGTGTTACTATTTACTTTGCCAACTGAAATAATGTTTACCATGAAGATTCTTGAATTTGAAAAACTTGAATATTGTTATCTAAATATAGCAATTTCCTATGGAGTTTTACTGACAGTGCTCGTGACCGTAGCATCGATAGAAAGAATTTTTTCAAAATTGAAGTTGATTAAAACCTACTTGAGATCATCAATGACATAAGAGACATTGAATAGTTTGAAAACTTTATAAATTGAGAATGATATGTTGGAGAACATAGATGTTGATGTAATTATAAATGATTTTTTATCTCAAAAAGCTTGAAAAAAAAAACTTCTTATGACTTCATGAGAAAATAGACATTTTTTTATATATTTTTTTAAAAACAATTGTAGATTATCAATAGTGTTTTATTTTTCCTAGTTTTATTTGGATTGATTTGCTTAGAGATGGAATTAGTATGCCTACCTATCATTTTACTTAGCTTTGTTGGGTTTAGTTCCCCACCTTTTTTTCTTTTTTATTAATAACATATATGATGTGGTGCATTTGACACGCGATGTTTTGGGATTCCAGCATGGTTGAGAAGTCAAAACATCGTATTACGGTGACTTGAGGCACCAACATAATTGTGATTTCAACATCCATAACTAATGCATTAAGACGTATTATGTTAAATAAAATAAATTATTTTGTCTTTTATTGAATATTTTTAAATTAAAAAATAGTTATGTAAAGGGGTCATTTTCTCACGATTGGCATAAAGTCATTAAAATGTCAGGAACAAAAATGTCTATTAATAAATGATTTTACTCGTTTTTTACTACATATATTTGATTAACCTATCATTATTAATCAATTAATATGTTTAACTTGATCATAAATACACCATTATCAACTCAAAATTTTAATCATACCATCATTTATCATCATCGAGCTATCAATAAGCATAATCAATCAATATAATAACATCATATATTACAATTTATCAATTAAATTGGGCTTAAACATGTAAAAGATCTCTATAAGTTCGCATGTTTTTGCTTTTCGTCTCTATATCCTCTCTTTTTTGCAAAACCATCCTTGTAACTTGTTAAATGTTTTCTTTTAGTCTCTCTTGTTAACTTCTGTAACAAATATGCTTTGATGGCAAACAGAGTCACACGCGGCGAAATGTGAGTTGATAAAAACATGCTTATTTGTATTGAGAGATGACAAGTGGCTAAATGGATAGACCAAAACCAAAAGTCCAAATGTACAGAGGGATGAAATTAAAAAAAAACTTAACCATCAAAATTTAAAATCTAAAAATAAGAAATTTCATTTTCTTCATCCCTCTGTTTTTTCTTCTTCATCTCTCTCCCAATTTCTTCTTCATCTCTCTGCCAATTTCATGTTTTTAAGAACTTTGATTTTAACATAGGAGTAAATCACCCCAACCAAGAAAAGGCAAAAATAAAATGTTTTTAAAAAAATAATAATCCTCCTCCTCCTCCTCCTCCTCATCATTGGGTACAATTCACCTTATTATTCTTATTCTATATTACTATTTGATATTTCCTTAGGAACATTTTTCATTTCGACCAGGTCCACCATAGTAAAGGTATTTTCCATCCTGATCATTCTCCTCATGTATACTATAACAATTAGGGCTTGTTGCAAAATATTTGAGATTTGGAGATACCATCACATTACTATCTGAATCGAGAACTTGCATATCCGCAACATACGAAGCTTTTCCAAAACCCTCCTCCGCATAATGTCCACTACCCATTTGGGTGGAAGTGTGAGAGCCTGTTGACTTTTTATTTACTATTTCTCCACCAAACTCAATTTTATCTGCATTATCTTTCAAGTTTGTGAACAAGGAGGATGGCCAGTACCCAAGTGTAATCCCAGGACCATAATCAAGCCACCAATTTCCACCCTTTGGATCCTTCACACAGAAAGTGGAGGATTAGGTCAAAAAGAGGAAAATAAATGTGCCCACGTGGTAAATTATAAAATTACCTTCCAAATCGATAAGGTAATATGAAATTGCTTTCCATTATACGTAGAAATTGGAGATATTGCAGCTCCAAGTGCAAATTTTTTGCTAGCTTGAACAAAGCCTGGGCATTTTAAGTTGTAGCACCCAGTGTTTTGATACGCATCAGCCTGCAATGAAAGTATTATTACTCTTGTCATTATTTTTTTTACTAATTCATATAGTTTTTATTTATGTGTGTGTATTACACCTTCAATCAATTTACTTACCGTCCAATAAATAAAAATTCTAGGGCGGTTGTCCCCATAGATCTGCGGGGAGACCTGCATATAAAAATTACTTGAACTTTAGCTTAATGTGCTTAATTAAATTAAACTATTAATCCAGTTGGTTGACATAGTATTATCCTAATATTTTATACCAATTAAACAAATAAAAAGACTATGCATATGTATATGAATGAATTGATTTGAATAAAGTAATTAATGAGAGTAATATATAAACATGCCTGCCATCCAGCTTCAAGGGAATTGAGATCTTTTTCAAATGTGCCAGAGAGAACCCATATTTGACCCAAGCTGAATTCATGACTTTCCACACGTGGGGCCCACACGCTTAAGGATGCCTTTGCTCCTTTGTAGACACCCCCATCAAGATACCCAATTGAATGCTGTGTAGTGTGTAGAACAATATAAGCAGAACCCATATGTTATTTAATTTTCAAAATAGCATAAGTTTAATGTTGGTTTGTGTTTAAGTTTCTTGCTATTGAAGATAAAAATAAGTTGGAGCAAAGATATAAATAAATGAATTCAAAAGATAGACTCTTGCTTATATGTGCATGATGAAACAATGATTTAAATAGGGGCCATGAAACTCATTGATCACTTTAAATGAAAAAAAGGATAATGATCTCTACAAAATTACCACTTTAAAGAAATAAGTATGTCTAATATGAACCCCTCAAAAATAATTTAAAGGAGAAGATATATAATATTGAGTTTTATAATAATAAAAAAGGAAAGGTATTGAATATTTTATTAAAGAAAGAATTTGATAGACGAAAAATCGAGTTTCTACAAGTACATACTTCGTGGCCATTGCCTGCATTGATGAGTTTTCTTCCAAATCTGTTTAAAGAGCTAGCTCTTAACATGTCTTGTTCTGTTGTTCTTCTAATTGGAATTGTACCTTCAGGACATGATTCACCAGATAAACTCCACAATTGAAAGATGTCACTAAAATTATCCATTTGGCTGTGCCATCTTGGTCTTTCTGGAGGATCCTGTGTATATTTATAAGTATGCAAGGAAAATATTCAAGTTATAAAGTTGAAATATAATAGTTTACTTTTAAAAATTATTTCTAAATTTTTCTTAATTAAATTAACAAAAAAGGTACAAAATACCAATGGTTTTTGTCCTTTCAATAGAGGATGATCAAAAGCTGGTTGTTTATGCGATAGAACACAATCTATGATATCACCGTCAGGACTTTGCAAAATAAACACAAAAATATAAGTTAGACTTCAAGACTTAAGACATATAAGTTAAACTTCAAGACTTTTTTTTTTTGTTTGAGGGAAGACTTCAAGACTTAAGAGTGTGTTTATTTGAAGTACGTGAAAATTGTAGAGAATTTAAAAATAAAACTAAAAAACTCAAATGTTTTACCGTATTCCTTCGATTATAATTATTTTTGTTTTGATAGAGTACTTTTTTATTTAAAATTTCAAAAAAATTTGGGGTAAAAAATATAAAAATAAACAAAAGTGATTAATTGTTTTTAGAAAATGTAATCGTTGAAATTTTGAAAACGCTCAGGAGCCGTTTCGAAAATTTTATAACGATGAATTTGTAAAAATACAGAAATCAATTTGCAAATTTGAAAAATTAGTGGCTGATCCAATAATTTTTAAAAACATACAGAACAACATTGTAAATTTTGAAGAAAAAAATCACAGTGACCATTTTAAGATTAACACATTTTATAAGGTGACGCGGGAATTTCAAATTCTCATGATGTTTTAATTTTTAACATACGTGAATTGTCTTCACAGCTGGCTTGTTGATTCGTTGAAGATCAGTTGCTATCATCTTCTTCAACTTACGAAATTCTTCATCTGATCGAAAAGTTTGATTGATCAATTGATGATTGCTTGTTTCTAAAGAATTAATAGGATAAACCAAAGAAACAAGGAGAAGCAGATGTAGGAGGATGGATATGATTGGAGAGCTAAAGTCGATGTTTGTTTTTGTGGGTGCTGCTCCACATTTGTGTTGTCTTTTTACATTAATAAAACAAACTTTTGTGTTCCTAGATTTTGGTTTTGTGCTTGGAATCAAATATAACCCCATAGTATTGCTAGTACTACTACTATAATGTAAGACCGTTTAATTACTTGAGACTGAGTACTTATATATACTAAATGCTATTCAAAATTATAATGAATGTTTTGTCAAACAAATATATGAATGTTAAGGAATGCATTTAAATTTCTGTCAAAAAAAAAAGAATGCATTTAAACATTTGAACCAAAAAAATAAAATACTACTTTAAACATTTGAACCAAAAAAATAAAATACTACTATATGCAAACAACTATTAAGAAAATAATAATTAAAACAAAATATTTAATACTATATAGAGTATTATACAATTTTTTAAGTAATCAAAATGTACCTCTAAAAAAAAGTAATCAAAACATATATCGGTCAAAAACATTTAAGGTCTTTCAATTTTTTTTTAAGGAAATACTATGTTAAATGCACCTTGCTGTATACGGAGTGTGTTGTAATATTTCAAAAGAAATTTAGTTAAATAATTTTGATTAGTAAAAATCTAATTAATTGGTTAAATTATTACAGTTTTGACCTCTTAACTATCAGAAAGTTACGATTTTAGCCCCCTAACAAAAACAATAACAACTGAGCCTCCTATGTTAAGCCCATTTTGCAGTTTTGGCCCCCAGATAATTTTTGATCAATTCAACGCACACGTAGACGCCACATGTACAATTTTTAATTTAAAGATAAATAAAAATGTCACGTGTTAAGAGATAGTTTAAAACGTTCATTCACTTCAACCTAACAACTCTTCAAATATCATTCCAATTTTTTTTTTCAAACAAGCAAATCATTCCAAATTTTACATTGAATTCATGCATCGATTTTTATATTTGAAGAGAAATACCAACAAGTGCCGTCAAGACCACTTGTTACGAAGTCTAAAGAAAAAACTTTGTCTTAAAAATTATGCATTTAACACATTAAAAATTTAAAAAGTAACTTTTTCTACCTAAAACTTACAAATTATTTCTATTTTTGAATCTATTAACTTCAAAACTTTAACAATGACATCTTTTGCATCATATTCCCCACATATTCCTTTGTTTTGCCTATAATTCAAAATTAAAAAAAAAATAAAAGTAAAAAGTACTAAAAATACAGTGATTTAGTGGTATGAATACATTACTGCTGAGATCGTATAAAAAAATTCATTCCAGAACTTCTAATTTTTTTTTTGAAGAGACTAAAATGAAATATATTACGACGACAATTGACCCTCCTAACACAAGAAGTACATAGGAAGAAACACCAAGAAATACAGAAAAAGTATCAGTAATATTTACAAGGCAACACCGAGTGCCATGAACAAAAACCAAAAGAAAGAAACCGAAAATTAGCCTATCCTGAGGATGGTAAACGGACTGAGCCACCAACCATGGTAATTGAGGGAAAGAGTAACGAGCTTTACCTTCAACCACCTAAAGGTTATTGCCTTGATCTTATCCACCGCCTAAGAAATTTAACTTTCTATAATATTAAAAATTTTGTTATTTCTTTATTTCCATAATTCTCACGTTGTTGCAAACCAAATAAGTTGTAATATCGATTGTCCCGTCTTATTGGTATGGTAAAAACTTGTTGCATCAATATCATCGACGTATAAGATTATGGGATCCATTCCCACTAAAAATTCCACCCCAGCAATAATCTTTAAATTCTCATTATCAATCATACTCTTTTCTGGAAGTTTGTAGTGACTTGCGTGAGAGTGGGAAGAAAGCAACTATTTATCGTTAATTTTTTTTTTTTTTTGAGACAACTGTTTATGGTTAATATAATGCACATATTTTAAGAGATTATTATTGTATTTTTTTCTACACAGTACACTAGCGAAAAGACGGACATTCAAGTGTCCGTCTTTCCGCTCTTTTTATTGCGCTAACGTTTGAAAACTATGAACGGTGTTTTTTTTATGAAATTTTGATTTTGATTAAAACTAAAAAAACGTAAATGTTTGTTGCTTTCAAGTTATAAAAAATCAAACTAACCATGATTATCTATTTCAACGATATTGAAAATAATACAATATAACAAAAAAAATATAATAATTTTTTTTTTAATGACACCAACAACAATTTTATTAAAAGTTGTTTAAAGGTATAATTGGAATAATGAAAAAGTAAGTATAAATATACTCATATAGTTTGTTACATTTTTTAAATGATAAAGAAAAAAAACTAAAAATATATATTCATATCGTGTTTGTTACATTTGTTTTAATATTTAAATTTATTCTTATCTATTTGTTACATGTTTTATTTGTATTGAAAATTGAGGGTATTTTTGAAAAGAAAAATTTAGCCCAAAAATGCTAAAAATGATAGTTTTCTTTATATATAGTATAAATACATTCAATAAAAATATGTCAAGTACGATCATAAAGGTGAAGATGAATTTCATAAGAGAAGTATGATTGATAGGTCGATACAAAGGAATAATCCTTGTAATTCATATTGAATTAGAATGAAAAAGATAATATGAAAGTGCAGTAGTGAGAGTTATTTATAGGTATTAAGGTGAGTTAGTCTGACTAACTTTTAACTATCCAATCAACCAACTAACCATGGTTTACCTATCAACTTTTAATTACTATACTCTAATGAAGTAGATATTTACATAATTTTTAGGAAGAACCTAAAAGGGTGACATTATGTAATAGTTTGATTGAATGTATTATAAAAAATTAAATTACCAGTACACGAATGAAAGTCATATTTTAATGTACTAAAATTGTAACCGTCAATATATTATAAACTTAACTCGCCTTTAAATACTCTTTATCTTTATATCTATTTTTTTAAGGATTTATCTTTATCTTTATTTTTTATTGAGAGAATTATCTTTCTTTCTTTATTATTTATCTTTATCTTTATTATTTACTTGTTGTGAATCCACCCACATTTATCACTTTTTTTTTCGGTTTGTTGAAATGAATCTCCTCCATATTTTATCACTAATACAACACATATATTAACTATTTTAAATGATTAATCATGGTGAAGGTACGCAGTAAACAGGGGAGGACCTCAACAAGATAGGGTGCGGCAATAGTTACACCAGTCCAGGCTTAATTTAAAAAAAAAAAAGATTTTTTTAGAACCTCTCATATCTATTTAGGCCTTCTAAAATTATAAAATTGCCTTTAATAACACTTTTTGTAAATAACTACCGGATGTTCATTTAAAAAAAAAACCATTTTGTATATTCAATGTTCATTTAAAAAATTTCTATTTTCTATCTCCGATAGATAACTAGGATGTTCCTTTAAAATAAAATCTCATTTTATAACTCCGATAGATAACTACCGAATTATTATCCATTTAACATTTTTTTACATAACAAACATACATCATCCAAAAATTCTCTCTCATCTTCTCGTATCTCTCCACCAGCTCACTTCCTCCACCATTTCACTTTGATTACCTAACTCAATTCATTCCTAATCGAACCACCGATCTCAACCCACTCACCCCACGTGAACGCCGAATCCGCACTGTCCAACTATCTACCATCATCAAAACCCACCAAATATGTTAATTGATCTCAATTGAGTGAAGATTGTGATGAAAACACAAAAAATCCCTAAAAACCGAAAGGTTTAGAAACATATTCAAGTTGAGTGCAAAATAGAAAATAACTGCTTAAAAATTGCAATATGGTTTATATAAATGAGTATTTCGGTAGTTATCTACCAGAGGTTCAAAAATGAAATTATTAAAATGAACATCCGATATATAAATGTATAAAATTGAAATTTTTAAAATGAACTTCTAGCAGTTATCTACAAGATGTGTTATTGAGAGCAATTTCGTAATTCTAGGGGTCTAATGAGATATCGAGGGGGTCTAAAAAGAAATCTTCAAAGAAAAATTGATCAAACAGCCCAGCCCATGAGTTTTTTCTTTTCTGATTTGTATCAGCACACACGCCGCGTTTCCTTTCCTTGTTCTTCCCAACGCCGGTGAGAGTAATTGAATAAGGATAGTGATAGTAGTACTGAAATTCAAATTGATACTTTTAGCTTTTGGTTGAAATTGAAATTGAAGCTCTTCTGTTGTTTTGTGCATAGCACAGTGTAAGAAAGAAAGCTAGGGTTTTACCTTCGCTTTTGCATCTCCCAAAATGACAAAGTTCAGGAAGCTCAATCGTGAAACGTCTCACCGGTTATCCATGCTCAGGTTAACATGCTTTCTATCCAATCCTCCAATTCCTATTTTTTATTTTTCATCCAAATTCTGAATTTGAATTATGGGTACTCATTTTCTATTTATTTTTATTTAGAACCATGGTCTCGCAATTGGTGAGGCATGAACGCATTGAAACTACTATTACCAAGGTAATATAAATAAAATTTATTTGATTGTAATCGTATGCATTTTCGGTTTAAGACCGTATTGATCATTCTTTTGTGAATTTCAATTAAAGTTTGCTTGTTGTAATTTTGATTTTAGGCTAAGGAGGTTAGAAGGCTTGCGGATAATATGGTACAGCTTGGTAAAGAGGTTAGTTCATTGTTCCATGTTGAATTGAATTGATTTGATTTACACAATTAGTTTAGCTTAACTATTTTGCATCTGGATATTCAAATTTTGGGGTTTTTTTCAAATGATGTTGAGGCATGAGAAAAGTAGCCTTCTAATACATAAGGAGTATATTAAAGCCATGGATCAAATTAAGCCATAATGTTATGTCATAAACCATATTTACATGAACTTCATGGGGTGTACTTAACAGAACACATACAATTTTGTCTTAGAAATGTAAAATATTCACTTTATCTTCAGTGGTGCTGCTTTCAGTATTCTACCAACTCCAAAGTGAGGCCAATATATTTCAGTTGTTGTGTATAGGTTTCCAGCTTAGTTTGGGAGTTTGAAATTAGACTTTTACGGACTAAAACCATTTTAAATGGACTGTGAAATGTGGACTCTAGCCAACAGTGCATTTTTAGTTTCAAAAGGATCTTTTACAAACATCTATTGTTTCTTGTTCTTGGTGTTTAATTTTAAATATTGATCATCTTATGCAATGATTCTGTTAATCTTATTTAGAAATGAATTTAAATATCGCTCTTATTCTTTCATCATTGAACAAACAATATTTTTTTCAAACTACTTTAAGTTCCGAAAGAGGTTTAAAAAATGTCAGCCCTGAAGATAAATGTTGAGCAAATCAGTGGGTGGATACTGATGAAACACCACCAGGGGTTTAAAAATAGTCAGTTTCTCACCTGCTATTAATATTATAACTACAAAATCAGCAGGTGGATACTGATGAAAGACCATCAGGGGTTATTTAATGGAGTTTTTCCCTAACCCAGGGGTTATTTAATTGAGTCCCAAAGTATCTGTTGAAAATCGGTTCTGCAAAAGTTCTGTGCATGTGAACAAGTCTCATTGATAGAACTCAAATGGACAATGCGTTTTATGAAATAGTTGTTGATAGGCATCATTCTGATTGCCTTGGTTCGGTAGCAGCAAATGCTAAAAAAAACTTGTGGTTTTAATCTGTCATTACATTTATTAGAAGCATTGTCCTGCTGTCCGTTTTCCTGAAGGAATATATATTGTCTGTTGGTAGACATAAAATTGAGCTTATAGCTTATAAGCTTGTATGATTAAAAAAGACCCGTTTGGTAATTGTAATTTTTACGCATGCTTATAGCTTATTTTCACGAGCTTATAGTGGTTTTTGATAAGCAAATTCAAGTAGCTTATAGCTTGTCACTTTTTATCTCCATTTTACCTGCAATCCTAATTGAAAAAAATAAATATTAATTAAATGCACTTTTTTTTTATGTCATTTCATATTTATAAGCTAGTTTAACCACTAGTTTTACCAAACACTTCAAATTCAATCAACTAGTTTATCCGCTATCAGCTATAAGTTAGCTTATCAGTCATCCGCTATAAGCTCATCCGATATAAGCTAGCTTATCAGCTATTTATTACCAAACAGAGCTTTAGATGTTCTTTGGCTTTGTAATTTCCTTCATCACCTTTCATCTGCTTTTGAAACATGTCAACGCCATGCATCCACTCTCACAAAACATGTAGTCAGAACATAATGACATGCTTATAAGAAGTTGGTAGTTTTTCATGTTATCTGTAGATTATTTCCTCTCTCTTTAGGATATCTTATATTTCATTCTGTGCTAGCCATTTTTGTTAGATTTTGAACTCTTTTGTTCTCTATGGGTGTGTTTGATTTGTAAAAGATTGGATACTCGACAGAACAGTACTGAACAAGTGACTGAGTTACAGGGCAACTTTTTGTCTTGCATCGTGTTTGATGATGGTCGATACACAGGACAAACAGTTTTGTCCTGAACCTTTGGTTGATATGTTAATGTACAAGACAAAATATTGAAAATTTTACGATAATACCCTTTATGACGTGCAATGTTTGATTTTTCACTGTGCAAAGACATAAACAAAATTTTAAAACTTTTAACTATTTTATTTATTTTTCCAATGTTACCAACATACTTAACAATTATTAGAACAATTTAAATTTGATTAACACGTTTATATATATTATCAACTACATCATATTATATAATTTTTAACAAAGAAAAAACGTGACATCATAAGCATCATGAAACCAAGGAAGGAAAAGTGACACACACAAAGTAGGGAAGGAACGAAAAATAAAAAACTGCAAAAAGCCAATGGATAATTGAAAGAATTTCCTGAAGACGAGAGTTTATTTAAAGAAATAGAAGTAATGAAGGGATAAAATAGTATTTTACATTTCAGTAAACATGGGACAAAACTTTGTCCACTGCTTTAGCGCCGTACAAGAAAAGAAGAAGTTGTCCAGTGCATCGCTTCCTATTTTGTGCTGTCCTTTATTGCTTTTCTAAATCAAACGATGGACAAATATTTTTGTCTTCTCCAGTGCTTCATTTTTTACAAATCAAACGCACCCTATGTGATTGAACTTAAACTTCCTTTGCACTCTATTTTTGTTATTTGGTTATTTGATTACTTTTAGGGAGTCATTTTTATTTGTCTGTTGGCTTAAGTTAACGTTCTAACCTGGATGAAAATCTAAATGCTCGAAATATAATCAATGGTGACAGTGCGACACTGGCAAGCAATCAAATAACAATTAACTTAATCTGGGGAATTCTAATAGTTAAATATTAATGATCCATTTAGTAAACTGAAGTACCTGGGCTTCATAGTTTGGGGCCAGTTTCTCAACCTTTTCTGCACTTACATCGCTGTTTTCTTTTAAAATCTGTAGTTTGTTTTCACCTCAATCAGGGGATATGGCTTGTGGGCTTCATAGTGCTTGTACGTTTGGGTTTTTAAAACTGTGACTTGTTCTTATTTGATGAATTAATTTGCGTGAAAAACATTTTCATTACGCTTTTCTTGATGTAGACTATTATGTCTGATTATTTACCTTCCACATGCATGTTTGTTACAGTTTACATTTGTCTGACACGGTTGCCCTTTTCCACCATTAGTTGCCATGATGTCTCCAATAAAACCATGGCTATGGATAATTTTTATTTTGCCTTGATCTTGAGCATAAATTTGATAGGAAGATAAACATTTCATCTATTTATCTAGCTTGACTACTTGGATTGACTTATTGTTTACACGATAAACTGTTAGGGATCTGTATGTGCTGCAAGGCGTGCTGCTAGTTTCGTGCGAGGAGACGATGTACTTCACAAGCTGTTTACAGAACTGGCTTATCGATACAAGTGAGTATTAAACTTGATGTAATTTCAGTCACTAATTTATGACTGTTAATTGTGTTGTGAGACTGAACAGACATTGTGTTGTGCAGGGATAGAACTGGTGGATACACTAGGGTGCTACGGACTCGCATTCGAGTTGGTGATGCTGCACCAATGGCCTATATTGAGTAAATCTCTGTTTCCTTTCTGATATTCACTTGTTTAACTGACTTTGATGGTTCTGTTATTTTGGTAACCCAGCTTGAGTTCACCTAAAAAGTGATTTCTTTTCATTGTTGTTGATATTTGCCTGTTTTTTAACCTATTGTGCTGTTATAGTTTATCCTTCAAATCTTTTAGGTTGCTTAGAATGAGTATATTAAGATTTGACCTTGTAAAAAAAAATGTGCTTTGAAACAGGCTTATTGATCGCGATAATGAGCTTAGGCAGTCAAAGCCACCAACTCCTCAACCACCGCAGAGAGCACCCCTTGATCCCTGGACACGATCTCGTCTTACCAGGCAGTTTG
>Ga0228710_1003308_pt1 | contig 25693 bp, 14 predicted proteins | sample MedpolnodulmetaG_FD_177995 | JGI IMG/M metagenome (GOLD analysis project Ga0228710, IMG submission 177995) | Root nodule microbial communities from Medicago polymorpha collected in Santa Monica, California, United States - pink nodules | ecosystem: Host-associated > Plants > Roots > Nodule...
AAGCTACTTGCTCAATCTGGTTGGAAGAAAAAGGTCTACCTTTTGATTCTTGTGTTTCTCTTTTGACTATTCAAGGGTAACAAGAAAAGCAAATATGTTGTACAATGGGCACTTAACAAGTTTGTTCTAGAGGGAATGATTATCTTCAAGTTCATACATGTTCATGATGGTGTAGTTGGCGTTCCCACACCAAGTAATATCATTGTTTATTGTGTTTAACAAATTAACAATTTTTGTTTTTCTTTTACGATACAAAGTAACAATTTTATGCATTTAAAATTTGAAAAACACTTGTGTTAAATTAACAGGCTTTATAAGTGTTATGATAACTGCAAAAACTTGCATTTGTATCTTGAAGAAATTGGTTAACTAAGTTTGATCACCGTCGAAGACATAGGAACAATCAACTGAACTCTATGATCAATTGTTGTGTTTTTGTGCGTTTATGTATATGTTTACTTTAGAACCAGGTTTGCTGGTCTAACATATTCTAGGGCTGTTATGACTTATGATTGGCAGTCTTGAATTCTGTATCAAAGTCAGGGAACTTTTATGTTTCCCTTACTTTTGCTAACATGACTCATCCTCACAAAAACCGACTTTTCAGGTGAGGAGAACTGCACAAGCCTTATAAACACAACTTAGATCACATATCTAGTCAATGTGTAACACTCCACCCGCCGTAAATGTTCAGGGCCGAACATCGAAAGTGTGAAATAATGTGTGTGGAATAAGATCTCAACAATGATAAAATTGTAGAATATGTTTTTGGCCATGTATAAATTTATTACGTATCAGCATGATAGGAATCGTAATCATGATTAACTCTAATATTTTCCATATAACAAAATTATTTTATTAGCTGCTTGTTATGATACAACAGTGGAAGATTTTACAAGATTATTTTCTAGTTATGATAATTCAACATTTTTGTACTTGTAGTGGGAAATTTGCTCCCAATTTCACAGGTGCATGATGATGTAGCAATTGCATACAAAAAGGAAATAGAGTGGGAGACAAATCAAATGATTCTACCTTTTAAGAAAATATGTGAGCATAGAAAGGTAAGATATTGTTCTTCATGAAGATTAATTTGAAAAAATAGTGCACAATAGGAACTGCATTAATATACTATTGTTGAAACAGGTACATGTAGAAGTTGTAGTGATTAAATCAGATGATGAGGCATCTGCAGTGGCAGAGGAAGTAACGAAGTATGCTATAACGAAATTGGTCGTTGGAGCTTCAACGGGTGGCTTATTTAAAAGGTACTTCTATAATGACAACAAAATCCTTTTAGTTTAGCTTGACTCATTTTGGCTACTAATAAAGATTTATTATCACCAATAGTGCTAAAGATCAAACTGGATTCTTCCTCAAATAATTTGTGTCATTTTCTTGTTGTCTTATTTTCTTGTTTCTTTCAATTCCTTGTGTTTTGTTTATTTGTAAAATTTGAGATTTTTTTAGATCTTTGCTAGTTAGTTTTCTGTTTACACTCATTTATTTGATTGTTTTCTATAGATTGATCTTATATTTGGGTAATTGTAATTTATGCAGTTATCGACATCTTTATTGGCATTTGTGTAACTACCTGCAATTCCCTCATCGACGTTCCGGCATCAGGGCAACTTGGTAACACATTTTCGTCACCTTTGTCTTTCTCATTCCTTGTCTTTTTAGCATTCTGAATCACTTAATATTGTTACGTTATTTTTTTATTATGCTATTCTAGTTTGGTTTTAAGTGTATTGACTGAATTGATTGTCCATTGTGTTGTTATATTGTTATTGTACTAGATATTTTCATTTGGGAGTTTTTATCAAGCATCTAAAATAAGTTTGTTTGTTATATTATGTTAGATATTCTTCTTGCTAGCTATCTGGATTTGTGAATTTTCCTTATATGTATTTTGTGATATGCTAGCGATTTTTGATGATAAACATAAAATCTGATTGGTAGGCATTTTTTTTTCCAGATCTGAAATCTTATTTCCTTCAAATTTCTTGATGAATTAAAATATGATAGCGATTTTTCTGTTTCTAAATGTATGATAGCTTTTTTAGGTCATGAAAGTGAAGTTAATTTAGGAGGAGGTTTTAGGGATCTTTCAAAACTTCCAAGGCTGTTTCAGAGGTAATTATTCCCTTCAATTTCATTTTTTAATAATTTTTTGGTTTGTATGTCAAAACTGAACAAGCCGCTTTTATGCAAAAACTGGATTTGTTTTGGTGAATTAGTTAAGCTGGTTTTGAACCATTGCATATATTGAACCAGTCTCAACTTTTAGTTTTGTTTGTTGTAGTCGATGTATGAATCTTCCATTCAAAACTTGAACTCTTCTCCTTCTTCTCTGCTTCGATTTTGAGTTTGTTTGCGTTGATTGCGTTTGCGATTTTTCAGCGAAGAGGAGAAGTTCGTGTTTCGAGTGGACGATTTGGAACGGATGCATTTGCTTCTGATCCTGATCAGTTGAAGAGTGATAGAGAAGATATCAAGGAGCTTCTTAGGACTAAGTTTTGTCATCCTCTTACTGTAATTTTCAGTGCTTTTTTTCTTCGATTGTGTTCATTTTATTATTATTTTTCTGTTCAAGTATATTGAATTTGATTTAGCGTTTTCTTTGTCTGGAATTGAAGTAGTATAGTGTAAGCTTCAATAATTGATTTCTCTATAATATTATGGAGATTGAACAACGTTATATCAGCATATTTGCAGCTTATAGCACAAACACTTATCATGATAAGCACTTTTGTTATGTATAAGTTTGGAAAGTTAATTAAGTGGTTATTGGGAAATTAATTTTGTGGTTATTGGGAAATTATCATATATGTTTCTGTACTCTAGACATGCTAATAAAAGCACAATATATTTAACCACATTGTTAATGTTAGTAAAATAACTTAACATTATTGGAAATTGTTATCAAAATGAATCAGCATATGAAAAAGAAAGCAACAACAAGAATTGAGTTCTTTAGGTATCAAGTTTGGTTCAAAGACTATTGGTAAGGGGGAATCGTAGAACTCTATTAGTTAGGAAAAGGAGTTCTTTGCAAATTCATGATTTTAAGAGGTATGATGTTCCCATCATAGAAGATGTTTGTGGTTTTATTTAAGTTGTGTCTTTGTACTAATATGCAATTACAAGTTTTAACTCAATTATTATTTATTGAAAACATTGTTTTGTTTTGGTTCTTTTACTTCTTTTACTGTGTTTATATCACTATTCTACACAAAACTGAAGTAGGAACTAAGCATTTAACTAACTGTTGTTTGCATCTATATTAAGACCATACATTTGATGATTTGAATGAGACAAAACTGAAGTAGGAACTATGCTTAAGCTTTTATCTAACTGTTATTTTGGCTTGTTCAAATCTGATATAGTTCTCTGTGATTAAATCATTTTATTTTGCAGTTACAATCAAAATGGGTGGGTGATCTATCTGGTTCAACAAATTTGTTTGCTTCTCCTTCAACTGTCCAAAACACAACTTCTAAGCAATCACTTGGAAGCCGTAAAAATAGATCTGCTGTTTGGAATGACTTCACGGTAGATCCTAAATTGGCAGACATAGCTATGCGACTATTGCGGTAGCAGTGTGTGGCAGAAACTCTCCCGACGTTAGGATACTCAACTGATGAAGATTTTAAAGATTGGAGTCTGTTTCATAAACTCTTGTTTTCCTTGTTTGATTTTGTAACATTTTTTTGGATTCATATGAATGGGATTTAGATATTTTTTGTAATATATTTCTGTATTTTAAGTATTCATTAATATATTTATTTAAATCGTCAACAATAATAGCACCATTTAATTTTTTTTTAAAAAACGTGAACACTTGCGACTGTTGTGAGGGGTCGCAAGCCCATTTAAATTAAATTAAAGTGCCTACTTTGCGACAGTTGTGAAGGGTCACAAGTCCCTTCAAAACCATGTAAGCTCTTCATTTGCGACGGTTGGGAACTGTCGTAGTACCTTTTGCGGCTGTTGGTGCGACTGTTCTCCGAACTGTCGCAAAAGACAGTTGCGACCCCAACATCCGCGCCTGTTGGGGAACAGTCGCAAATGTACATTTGCGACCCTTCTAACAGTCGCAAAATGCTTTTTTCTTGTAGTGATTGGAGATTATTTGGGTAGTTATTAGTAATTTAGTAGAAATTTGTGACTATTCAGTTAGTTAAAAAGTCAGTTACTCGTCTGTAAAACATTGACAGTTATCATTCAGAGTTACAAAGTTCAGAATTCTCCAAACACTCTCTCTACACTTTTCACTTTCCAACCTAAAGAACATCAAACAGGGATAACCGATTGAAGTAGAGCTCCCCCTGCCTTGTGTTAATAAATAAATTAAACCCTTGAGTTGTGCTTGTGCTGGTTGTATTCATAAGTAGTACACATGATATGAGACTTTAAAATTTACGGTTTGTATAATTTTTTTCGTTTCACTTGTAGAGCTTAACTTTTGAACCTTTTTTTTAATGTTATCTTTAACCGTGAAATTATATCAGATGGAAAAGTTAACATTAATAGCACGTAGTAGAATGCTTAATCTAATACTCTAGGATGGAAAGTGCTACTAAAATTATAAATTGGGGAGGAAAGTGCATTTAACCCTTAAGTTTATTATATGATGAAAATACACTTGTTTCTTTTATTGCTAAATCTTCACGTGCCTGTGGTGTTATAAATGCATATTTAGTTTGTCATTTTTTGAATCCACCAATTTCTTTATGCATTTCTTTTTTTTGACAGTCTTTCTTTGTGCATTTCTACTATGCATACATTTATTTATAAAATAATAGACTGAACTTTGTGTTGATTTTTCTCTCCTTCTGCATTGTAGTTTGCTCTTCCCAGTTTATTATGATGTTCACTGGTGGTAACGGCTCTGGTAAATCCAAATGCTCGTGCAATGCTTATATTTCTCAGTCAACCAGAGGTTTTAGATCATTGTTAAGAGAGTATGTAAGCCATATTTCTGTTATGCGTTATGATATGTGTTGTTTATCTTAAAGCTACTATTCAGCTAGTATCATACAAGTACAGAGAGAGTAGGTCTTCCTTTCTGGTCATGTTTGCCTCAGCATAACCATATTTTTTCACTAATGGTCAAATTTCTATGAAAATATCGGTGAAACAGAAAAAGTGTAGTAGGTATAAAGATTGCAGCAACACATCAAACATCATTTGTTCAAGTTAGAACATGAGGTATGCACACCATAGAACCCCAAGGCTCTAAATAAGTATTGAATGCTTTCATATATCTTGAAATATAAGAAATACTAAACTAGGAGAATCCAGTCATTTTCTTATATTTTTTGGTAAGTTCCTCTTAATAATTCATGTGTTTGTTATCTATTTTTGAAGATCATGTTTCAATACATTTAATGAGAGTTAGAAATGATAGGTTGTTTAATAATGTCTTAATAATTTAGTTAGTGAAAAAAACAATTTAGTTAGTGATATAATTCGCGCGTAAAGAAATTTAGCGCAATTGAGGTTAGTTAGGAAAAAAACAATTTAGTTAGTAATATAATTCGGGCGTAAAGATATTTTGCGCAGTTTAGTTAGTGAAAAAAACAGTTTAGGAAGTAGTAAAATACGCTCTTTAATAATTTTTTGTAAAAATAATTTATAAACGTTTTTAAAAATTATTTTAATTATTGAATTTTAATATTTTGATTTTTTAAACAATTAAAAAACCTTTTTTTTTTAAAAAAAGTTCGTACTCATTTTGCCAGGGGTTAACCCCTGGCAATTTCGCTGACATGGTTTGAAAATGACTGATGTGACCATCTGCAAAAGCTTGCATGTGCCAAAATGCGTCAGAAAAGCCTGTAATCATGCAGACACAATTTGCCAGGGGTTGAGCCAGGACCTTTGCCAGGAGCGCATTTTCCAGGAGCTAAAGCCCTGGCAGGGTCATTTGCAATGAGCAGATTTGCTGGGTATTCTGCTCCTGGCAAACGTCCATTTGCCAAGGATTTCTGCATTTTGCCAGGGCTTCTACGCCTGGCAAAATGCAACATTTCTTGTAGTGAATCCGTAGCAAACGACTTTCTGACGGATTCTGTGACGCTGAACAAATCCGTCGTAATAATGGGGGTAGGAAAAATTTAGCCAGGGAAAATCAGTTCCGTCACACGTTGCGGTGGTTTAGACTCGGTCGCAAACATAAAAATTATGTCGCTAAGCTCATATGTAACACCCCGTTTTCCCAAACAATGTAAATAATACAAATAATCAGAGTATTCAACGTAAAACGGAATGTCACACTTCATTCAAGTAATAAATAGAGCAAAATTGCTATTTATTAAAACAACCCTGTCAAAAATTCATTTAACCTCACAGCGGAAAATTTAGTTCATTATTCAACAAACTTTGACACTACGGCCTCAACATAAACAACTTAATTAAAAATGGTTCAACAACATAGTAGTTCATAAATAATACGCAACAAATGGAAAACAAGCAAATATCCCCATCCCGTTACGTATCAGAGTGACCCTAAGACGACGCACGAGAGAGTCAACTCACATCAACAGCTAATCCTGGTTATTTGCACGTTACCCACGTAGAGGCAACATTCAAACAGAAGGGGTGAGATTTCACATTCAATAATAATAAGCATATAATTCATCAACGGAGTTTAACAACCTAAACAACAATAATTAACAACAATAGTTAACAACAATAATATTCCATATATGCTTCATTTATTTCCACTTAGCATTTAAATCATCAACAACGACGACGACAACTCGACATTAACGACAATGCAACGACACAACAACAACTTGACTATGCAGTATGCATGTGGTACCAATCAACGTGTAAGAGCATAGGCTCTCAATTCAACGCTGGAGCATAAACTCCTAAAATCAACGCTGGAGTATAAACTCCTAAAATCAATGTGTGGAGCATCAACTCCTAAAAGAGCATAGGCTCTCAAATCAACGTGTTTGAATGATTAACATTCACAGGGCATAAGCCCCCAACTTTATATCAACGACCACGACAACAACAACATCAACAACAACGTACAACTTTAACGACAAGGACGACAACGACAACGACAACAACAACTACAACATCAACAACAACGTACAACTTCAACAACAATGACAACATCAGCATTATAATCTCATAAATATACATCGTTCAATTGCAACGTCATAAAATCATCATAATAATTCAAACATAAGCATTTCATATCATAGTTCATCAACATATAAACATTCATGTAATAATTTATCATTTAATTGCAACATCATATAATCATCATGTTAATTCAACATATGCATTCATATAGTAATTCATCAACATATAAACATACATTCATATAATAATTCATTAACAAAGTTACTCATATAATAATTATCAACATATATACATACCTTCATGTAATATTTCATCAACAAGTTATTCATATAATAGACCATCAATATGTACATTCATTTATCAATTCATAAATCATGTCATTCTTGACAAACAAACCATCTGAGTAACTGATAATATCACCTAAAGCTTTCAAGTATGCACTAAAGGCTAATTCAAAACCGAAATGTATGAATGCTACACAAGAACATGAAAAATGTCCACTACTACAAGGTTACTCGCCGTGGCGAGCTAAAGGCGAGCAAAAACTGCTCTCTGTTACGGTGTTGTTCGCCGTGGCGAACTGATGGCGAGCAAACATTGCTCTCTGTTACACAATCACTCGCCGTGGCGAGTGGATGGTGAGCAAACACTGCTCTCAGTCACGTATAGCTCGCCGTGGCGAGCAAGCTACTCGTGGTGGCGAACGTAACGGGTTCTCTGTCGAGAAGTGCGATTTTTAACCCCAAAAACCCAATTTTCATCAACCCCAATTCCAAAATTGATGGGAAACTCAACCTATGATCATTTTACAACCTGAACATCATTTATCTATGAATTCTACGGACTTTCTACACTCTTAACAACCAATTCTACGGGTTCTATCATCAAATCCGGTTTTAAACCCTAATTCTCAAGTTCACATGAACAACAACAAAACTACATGCTAAACTCAGTTTCAGAATTACATAACCTAAGATTAGAGAATATTAGTCTCACCCTTACCTTAGATTAGATGATTGCAAGGTTCTACGAGTTCTTCTCTTCTCTTGGTTCTCCTCTTCTCTAGGTTCTCCTCTTTTCTCCAAAAGCTTCTAAACCTAATTTGTGTCTGGTTCTTAGTTTTTATATCTCACACCCTCAACATATTTTCCAACTAAATCCACATAATTTCTAACTAAATCCACGTATTTTCTAACTAAATCCAAACCAGCCTCTCAAATATATTTATTCTAATTTCCAACATATCCTACCAAATAATAATATAAAGCCACTTAATAAAATATAATACACCACAACACGTCATAAATCAACATAAATCAATCATAAATCAACATAAATCATATAAGTCATATAAAAGACTCTAAACTCAACCAACAATAATTAAATAAGAAAATAGGGCGTTACTTCATATATTATGGATATTTTTAACCCAGTTTTCCGTCACAAAATATCGACGTAATAAATATCCGTCTCAAATTTCTGAGGGAAAAAACCGTTGCAAATTACTGAGGGAATACACCCGTCGCTAAATATCTGGGAATTTGATAAGCGTCGCTCTGAAGGCCGACACTACTATGCAACATAAAGATTCGGTAACCTTTAAATTTTCCGTCACAAATAGCAATTTTTTTTTTTTGCCTTAAAATTAGTTTAGGAAATTTCTCAATTCTTTCCTAAAACACTTTTGGAATATAAACAAGTTTATGAAAAATCACAATATAAATTACATTAATATCTGATGAAAAACCTTTTTCGTTGCGTTCACAAGAATCACACTACTTATCTTTTACATCAAAATATATTAAAATAATTACTAAATAGTATTATAACATTTACTTTAAACTAAAAATTATAATTAAATTCTCCATGAATGAGGTCGATATGGAGGTAGATGTGAATGGCCTTGTGCAAAAGACTCAATAAATTTCTGGAACTGCTCTCGTAGCAATCGTGAATCCTCCTGTGACTGCTCTCGAGCTAAACGTGACTCCTCCTGTTATGCACGAATCAATTCCTCATTAGTCTTCAACCGCTCCTTGAGTGTTTTCAGCTGACATTTTAGATATTGCAGCCCTCATACGCTCATATTCAAATGGTGAGATGTCGTCAGATGATATGGATGAAGAAGGCTTGTATTTTCCTGCCTCTGCTCCCAAACCATATATGTGTCCTTTCTTGTCGACTCCTCCAACTACGTCTCAGAAGATGAAGTTGTCTGACTGATGGTCAGTAGACACATCATCCCCCTCTGTTTGCTGTGAGTTCCTTTCAAAAACCCGTCTTTCATATTCATCCTACAAAATTAGAGTTCGTCTTAATTCTTACGTACAAAAATATGAAATTAAATTAACTACTACAATTACCTTAATTAAATTCATATAAACCAACCAATAACAACTTAGATAAATTAAAACTAACTTCTAATTAATGACTAAGTTATTATGACTTCTTTCCAAATGAAGAAATATAATATTATCACGTTCAGATGTCATAACTTGATGAACAATAATAAGCATGCATAACATTAAAAACTATAGCATAAAAGCAGGCAACATACAACAATATACATGATTAGATAACAAAAAACAATTATAGCACATGATGGCAGAGTTATAGTATAGCAGCATGCATCAATACACATAAGGACAATTATAAATACTAATTTTAAAGTATTTCCAATTACCTTGACTATCCACCAGCATACCAAGGATATAACTAATTCTATAAAAAATTTAATTGTTTTGTTTATGTGACAAAGGGGTAGAAATGATAATCTCATCGAATTGTAACTTACCGCAACCATCTGAGATTTGGAGGATACCCACTTTGATGGATCACCTTTCATTTTGTGTGTCTTTTGATACACCTTCCAACAGCTTGGAGTCATGTTTGAGTCATTTTTCTATAGTACAAAATAAACAGATTAGTATTATTATTAATTTAAATCACTATGCTTTTACTGCAAATATAATTTGTTTACTTACTAAATCTTTTAGAATGTTCGGTTGTTGGAATTGACACACAAGTGTGGAATGGACCGTCAAAGGATCTTCTATTTTGCTTATTAACTTCTGCCTTGTCCTTCCATTTACTATCTTCCCAATTTTGTTCAAAATTTTTCACGCAATTCAACAGGGATCCATTCGCCTTTGTCTATTCCTTTTCGTACCCGATACATTGTATTTTGGTACCCATTAGATGCCTTATGATGATAAGTCTTCATTACGTCTTGCTCATGCTCAGGAAGTCACTTATGTATCCTCTTCAATACAAGCAATGCAAATAATATAGGATAAATCGGACATCAAACTAGGAGCTTTGCTCCGGAACTTGTAACTCTTTTGTGAGTTAATAATATTCACCACTATTCTCTTGTTTCTATTGATTTATTCTATTTTATTGGCTCTGCTCTATCAGATATGTTCTTTAAAAATCGCTCTTTTCACTTTTGAAATTGTTTTTTCTCCAACTGTCGTTGACCTAGCAACAATTAACCACCGCCGGACACTATTAAAGTCACTTGAACAATTAAAAAAGTACCGACGATAGTTGAAAAAAAGATCGATTTCAAAAATGAAAACACGCAATAACCCATCAACAACAACCCACAAATCCTCCTTTCCTCTCAAATCACAGCAACAACAATAACCCACAGCAACAACAACAACACGCAAAAACAACAACCCCAACACTTCAATTCGTCAAAAACCCTCATCACAAATTTGAAGAATCAAAACTCCACACTCTTCAATTCCTATTGTCTCTGTTTGTCTCTCAAGAACTTTAAAATTGCTTAAACTTTTGGATTTGAATTTAGGGAAGAGAACAGAGAGGGAGGGAGGGAGGGAGGGAGGGAGAGAGAGAGAGAGAGAGATATGAGGGACGAGAGAAGAGAAGAGAAGAGAAGAGAAGATGAGTGAGAAGGGAGAAGAGAGTAAGATGGGGAACGTGAGAAGAGAAGAGAAGAGAAGTAGAAGGGAAAAGAGATGGATGGGAGAAGAGAGAGGAGTTAAAAAAAATTGGATTTTTTTTTGTTTTTTTAATTGTAAATAAAAAAGGATATATAAGTGAGATTTAATAAAAAAAAATTAAAAATTAAAATAATTATACAGTCAGCGTGCCATGTAATCAAAAAAAAGTTGACTCAGCACGCCACATATGCTTAAGTGTACAGTCAGTGCACCGAGGGTTGAAAATCAAAGAATCTTCATTTTACAGAGGGGAATCTCCAATTTTTTTTGATAGGGGGGTATACCAAAAGACGTCCATATGGCAAGGGTAAAAGTCATTTAACCCGAATTTTAACATTTGAGTATGTAGTCCACTCCATTGTATTTGAGATGATCAGATTAGAATAATTAGTACATAATCCGGTTTAAATCGTCCAAACAGAAGAGAAAACTCAAATACTTACTGTCAGAAGAGAAAACATCAATTGGTTGACCCACAATTAGAAGGCATAATGTGCGCAGAGGAGACCCTACAACCAGTTGACAAAGTGCCATTTGCTTCACTGTATCAACATAAAACCGCAGTGCAAACATGTGCCGAATTCATTCCCTCAGTAAAGGCAGGATGAAAAAGGACCGTAAGACATATAAGAGACTATCTAACTTAGGCATTTCCAGATCAGTAACTAAGTATAGTCTTCAACACTGAAAAATTTGACATCATACCTTTTCACCAAGCTGCAAAGCAAGAACAAGTGCAGGTCCCACAATTGACCTTCTTGTGCATATTGAAAAGCTTCCTTCTTTTTACCAGAAACAAACAGATTTTGTTCATCAGAATTAGTTGCCTAGCTCAAAAAAAAAACGGGTAAGGATACAAAATACAAATTCATAATATGAGAGGCGGGGCGAGTGATACACACCCGCATTTGTGTTGCAGAATGCAAATTTTTCTATATAAACTAATGTACAAAGATTCAAAATTTGGATCTCTAATTTGATGATACATGTGTAACAAACAGGGAAAAAAAAGATAGAAACAATGGGAAAAAAATTGATAAAAAAAAAGCATATTCATTTTCTTTTTTCTTGTTCTTCGGTCAAGAAAAGCATAATGCATGTACAAAAGGGTCAACATAACAGATAGCAAAAATCAATCAGAACTTACAAGACTATAACGTTTCTATCTGAACATTCTACTCCAAACATTGTCACAACTCAAAAGGGTCCACAAAATTATTCTCTGCTTCGAAAGTTATTGAATAATTAATGTATACAGTCACATTGAATATGTTAGATATATTAATTATTCAATGTTCCTAAAAAGTTATTTTTTGCTTATAAATGTGACCGAAATGAGTATATCATTATTTGAGAAGTACTATATCTTCGAATAATTTATGTTAGCGCAATGTGAACTTCAATTCAAAAAAAAAACATTTTTAAAGTAAATATGTATTTAAGAGTACTGATCAGGGACATGATAAACTAAACAAATGATCAGGTAGATAAAATTAATATTCTCAAAGTAATAATTTGATATAACAACAAAAACTAAAGATATCCTTTCTTCATTTCCCAGTAGTGAAGATACAAGAACAAAGTACACAGTTTAATATTCTCCCACTCTTGGAAGTAAGGAAACTCTTTCTTTACAAAAAGATCTTTTAGCGCATTAATTTTTATTTTATTTTTTTGAGAAAAAAACACCAGAATTATAGTGCATTATTTAATACAAATATAATATCATAGTTTGTTTGAGCTGATAGCTATGAGTAACATGAAAGTAAATTAATACAGAGCTTCATCTGAGATAATTTGAAATTTAATGATAAAAGGACTTCTTATTATCATCATCAAGTCACTGGAAATCATTTCAGAATACTTATCAGTATCAGTAAGATCCTTAGTATTTAGTTAGTATCACTTTGTGTCCAAATGTAGTTATGGATGTGGCAGTATGACCAAAACATATAAATTTGTATTAGACTACTAATTGGAAGGAATAAAACAAAAAGTCATATCAGACTACTACAAATAGAGTTGTTATTTAACCCTTCTAAAGACTACTACAAAACGATTCAACCTTAAAGAAATCTTTTGCTCAATTCATCATCTTCTACCCTACCCAAAACTTTTTTCTTTGCCGTCATCTTCATCTGGATCTCTTCATGCGATTATTTTCCTTTACGTTTTCCTTTGTGATATGTTATTGTTATAATAATACATGGATTCCTAGATCTTACGGCATGTGGTGGCAAGTGACTGCTAGTAGGTTAGTAATAGTAGCATTATAAGGTTACTTGGTGTGTAGAGATAGCGTGGTAGTAAAAGAAATACACATTAACTTTTAAGAGGTGGAGTTTGGATTCTTAGTGCCTAGTAGTTTTTTTATTTTTTATATATCTGATTATGATTTTTTTTTAGGAATATTTTGTTTTATTTAATTATAATTATATTATAATAAATATATCTAGCGATGTCGGTGTCCTATGTTTTTTAATTTAGCAATGTCGCGGTGTCCGTGTCGTGTCACAGTGTCCGTGTCGGAATCCGTGCTTCATAACTTTGAACTAACAAACAAAGTTTCATAGAGATTACCTCTTCGAATTTAACTTATTTTTTTAAACCTTTTCTCATGCTTACCTATAAAAAGATTATCTTTGCTTACCTCAAAAAATTTAACTTTTTTATTTAAACCTTTTTCCCATGCTACCGAATTTAGTTTGAACTATTCAATATCTTTGTCAAATGTTTCGTAAAGATTAAGTTGAGGATAAGATTAGAGAAATGCTTTGAACAATACATATCCCACATCACAAAGGAAAACAGAATTTTCAAAAAGAATACTAAATTCAAAGTATTAGTAAAAAGCAAAACTATAGATCAATGCTTTGAACAGTACATATCCCACATCACAATAAGTTGAAAGACATAATTTGAAAAGTAAGAACATTAATTATGATAAATTTATCTTGGTCATAAACTTATATTTCCTTTGCTCAAAAAAAATAAACTTATATTTCCTGTCGAGACATATTTCTAGCAAAAGAAAATTATAAAAGCAATCAGCATGGATGTTGTGATAGGAAGTATCTAAATAATATATTTGATCCTAAAAATCAAATAATGTTTTATTGAATGAAATAGAAACATTATGACAATACATCAGCCTATATTATCACATAGGCAAAAGTTAATGTGATTGAAGTAATTTTCACCCTATTATATAGCAGTATGACTAAGAAAACATCACCATTGAGGCAGCTAAAATAAGTAAGACTTCACATAAAAAATGTTTGAAAACATAATACAAATTAATATTGTAAACTATTAAGCAAAAAAAGATACCATTCCAAAATGCCCACATCAAAATTTATTAAAAAATATATTTAATTCAAATACCTTGATTATATTAATCTAAATAATGTTTAAGCAATTTACCTTCGTATTTTGCATGTCGCCTTCTGCTAGTGGAAAAGGATTCCAATTCTGAAAATAAAACAAAAAGCTGAAACAAATTATAAAATAGCTAACTGATAACATCAGTGCATTACACGCAAAGTATAGTAATAGAACAAAACAATACACACACAATGACAGGGCTAAGATTTTTTCCTGATAGTAAACTTGATAGTTGCAGCAACATTAACAAAGAGGCGTGTAATAACTATTTCATACCCCATTAATCTCTACCATAATTTTAGCATAGTTAGTACATAAGCAATAATTACAATAGATATACTTATTCCAGCCTATGGTAGGGTGCTCAGGCCATTTATACTCCAAGTCTAATACACATTTCTAGCATGTAAGTCCTCTACCTTCTATATTAATGATGTCCTTAATATAAGATTATTCAAGAAGTTCGTGACTTGAACTGCATACATCAATGTAATGAATGAGTCTACCATCTGCAATAGAGCACACATATATTCAAGACATAGGGTGATCTTCAAACAAATAAACAGATTAAACTACTCAATTATCTTTAGATTTTTGTTGTATACTATACAGAATAATAAAAATTAAGATTGATAAAAATTTGAAAACACATGTTGTTATGACGTCAGAATTGCAAAATATATACATCACGTATAACTGATTATTATAAAAAAAAAACATAAACTACTGAATATGCCAAACAATCCATGAATCATTTGTGAAGGCCATTGTCTCCATCATTTTTAGTTTATTTTTCGGTTTGAGAAGAACACAAAAGTGAACAAAAATATGATGCACGGATACGGACACGAACACTACATGGACACGCCGGCACAGCTAATTATTTGTAAAAAATCACATACACTACTAGAAAAAGCAAAATTAGCGAGGGAAATTAGTGACGGAAAAAATGAAATTCCTCACAAATTCCTTGGTCGCAAAATTTAATGACGCAATTAGAGAGGGATTTCACGTTTTCCCTCACTAAATATCTCTCACTAATTTTTGTTTTTTTAGTAGTGATAATTAAGTGTAATTATATGTGTCGGTGTCGTGTCAGTGTCGGACACGACACATGTCTGACACGGGGATACGCCTTATCCGAGGAGTGTCCGTGCTTCATAGAGTCAAAAACAGAGAAAAAGCCAATTTAGAAAGGAACTTATCAAACTTAAAATATAACCAAAAAACATCAGCAAAATCAGAACACAAAAATTAACTTTTACCCCCATTAATTTGGTTGTCAATGTCACTCAATTTTGCATTCCGGCAACAAAAAACTCCAACAACTTAGAATTGAATTTTTTCTGTTAAATGTCACTCTAAATCAACAGAAAAATCGAGCTAGATAATCAAAGCTCAATAATCAATAATGAATACCAATAACGCAGAATCAACTAAAATTAAAAAAAGAAAAAAGAGATATAACTTATTGAAATTTTCTTCTTCATGAATCTGACTTCTTTGTTGAACATTGTTCACTAAATCTCAGAGAGTGAAGGGTGTGAGAAAGAGGAGAATAAGAAGAAAGAGAGAGTGAGAGTCAAAAATTGAATTTTGAATTTGAATTGTGAAGTGTGAATTTGCTTTGTTGTAATGGGAAGGAGATTGGACATTGACAGGTCAAGAAATTTTAGCGCATAATGGGTTTGTGGTTCAGAGGAGAAATCAAGGGCAAAGAGGTTTCTTTTTCTTCCAAATTTTGCATAGAAATTAGATTAGGAACCGATTTAGGAGTTAGAGTGATAACGATATTTGGATTGTTAAGGATGGGTGAATGAGTGAAAAATGGAGTTTGTTATTTGTTTTTTAATAATAATGAAGATGAACGAATCATAAAAGAAAAAATTAATGAAGATGAACGATGGATTGGTGTATGAGGTTTTATTTAATAAAAAAAATTATATTTATCTTAGTTGTTTCGTAAAAAAAATAAAATTGGAATGTCTTGGATACAAAAAATATGTTTTGATATAATAATTTAAACAAATTGAATTGAGAAACCAAAAACTCCACATTGCCTGTTGGCAAATTACCACCGTCTTTGTCACTACTAGGTCTTTGGTTCAACTCTCAGCAGGACCAAAAAATAATTTACTGTTTTGTTTATTTAAAAAACGCGAAATCAGTTAGTGACGGAATTAAAGTGCCTCACTAAACACAAGTGTGTTTTCTGACGTGGTGACGGGATAATTAGAGTTGGAATTAAACTGTCGCTAATTCCCTCACAAATCTAAGTAGGTTCATATTTGTGACAGAATTTATGACGGAAACTAAGTAAAGGTTGCGTCCGTTAGAAATATCCGTCGCTAATAAAGCCTTTACTGAAACCGTCACAAAATCCGTAACAATTTGTGACGGAAGTTCATCCCGCTTATTTCTGCCGCAAAAAACATGTTTTCTAGTAGTGAATCTTTAATAGTAAATAAAGCTCAAATAAAATTTGAATTCATGAGTTATTTTTTATAGACGAAATGACAATAACCAATCACTTGAAAACTCATGCATATGAATGAAGAAATCAGGGTTTGAATTTGATCACAACGTATGACCAATCAATTTTAGTATTTTTTTTTTTTACCAGTTGAGTTGAAATTTATGGACTTTATTAGTCCAACCTTTTTGTTTTGTGTATAAAGTATTAAAGAATTTTTTAACCTCACAGAGGAGTTAATTCCATCTCCACTACCAATAAGAAGACAAATAAGCATTCTTGTCTTTCATTAAGCATATACTTCGTAAGGATGACAAAACGGATTGGGTATGTCAGGTTGACCCGTTTAAATTGTCCTTTTTTCTTGGGATGGGTTGAGATCTTTAACCCACCACTAATAGAGTATTTGTCCTGCCTAACCTGCTAAAAAGCAGGGTGGGGAAGTTAACCCGTTTTGCCATTCATCTCTTCATATTTCATTTAACTTTTTTCATAAACTCTTTTGACGGGAAATCCTGAACACTAATTATAGGTTATGTATATTTTCCTAAAACCTAAGGGAGTGTTTGTTTCATTGACACAAAAAATTATTCTCAGGAATAAATTACTCAAGACAAAAATGTATATATGGAAATTTGATTCCTTGGTATTATAAAAAAAAAAAAAAGTGTTTGGCACATTTTTAGGAAAATTGGAAGTTACAATTTTTCAGAAAAAAATCTATATAGAATTATATGGGAATGCACTTCCCACTTTCTCAAATGGGAATAAATCTATGGAAATAAAGGAAATTACCTTATTCCCTAAAACCTTTATATCTCAAATTTTTTTCTCAACATTGTAACAAAATACCATTATCTAACTACATATTCTCGAAAATGTCATTCCTAAACTTGAAACAAACACCCAATATAGCTAATGACTAAAAACCCATTTATTTAACAATCCAATCTCTTGTAATATTAAACTAGTCCCTTACGTTATACAAGTGTCAAACTAGTTCCCTCCGTTGATTGAACTAATTTGTTCCCCATATAAAATTGTGAGGGACTACATATTGTTTTTTTGTTTGTATTTTTTTTTATGGAGATATACTATCTTCATCCCAATTTATAAGAAAAAACAAAAATTCACACTTATTAAGAAAATTAAAGCATAGTCTTTCCGTCCCAAATTGTAGTTGTTTTGAAAAAAATAATTTGTTGCAAATTATATATATCCTTTTACGATACAAATAAAACATTAATGATATTTTTTCTATTATATCCTTAACTATTTATTACTCTCTCTTCTTTCAATTCTTTAATTTATCTTTCTCATATTATTTATGAAGGACAATTTTGTAAAATAACTCATAATATCTCTTTTTCACACAATAGTTACATTTCTTAATACGTGTGAAATGCCCAAAACGTCATACAATTTGGTACAGAATGAGTAGTAATTTATGTATAATTTTTTGTGTTCTCTTTGGAATAAATTTCATGAAAAGATGTAAAAACAATTTTCATTGGTTAATAATTATGGAGATAATAGAAAGGAGATAATAGAAAGGAGAACAAATTAAATGCAATTTGCATTTAATTTTACTCTAAAATAGATGATTTTTATGAAACAACATAATAATAGCATAAAAATTGGTCTTTTTTTACTTACTTTTATGAAAATGAGATTTTTTCCTCATTATTTTTTGTTGGGAACTGAATTGTCTGGCAAGAAAATTGTGAGAAATTCAAATGAGTCTTTATTCATCAATAAATATAATCACGCCCATTGAGATGTACAAACCACGCTCCTCATTCACTATTCAACAAGATTTTACAATTTTCTAGTTAAATTCATCTATAAGTTAAGCATCAAGTACGAGAGCCCACTGTTTCATTATCATGCACACAGAAACTTCCCTATAACACTTGCCAAATATATAATTAATAATAATAATATTTTAAAATTATTTCATAAAGAAGCAAAGTGGCACAGTCAGATGTAAATCAACCATTATTTGACCCTGAAAACAAACACGTACATAGATTGACCTATGAACATGTGAGTGTTTGAGAGAGCTAAATGCGAATGGCACGTCATAACTTTTTTTTTTTTTTTAAGTTACTGTTTCTTTTAAATAAACAAGAAGGTTTTATCAGTTTGTTACAAATTTTCAAAAAGAAAAGAAAAGAAAGAAATCTCGAAAAAATAGTTTAAATGAGAATCTATTTTGAGTAGTTTATCTACAATAAGTTGATAATTTTGATTAAAAAGAAATAATGATCATCATTATAGTAAATAAACAATCGTAATAACTTTCAATATAGTAACTAGTAACAGAAGAACAATATAAAAGGAGAGATGAGTAGCACAATTGATTGTGGTAAAAAAATTAGAGGAGGTAAAAATGCTTAATTGTTTGGATGCCCAAAGAAAGTGAAAAGAAAAATTGTCTAAGGAAAGAAAAAGATTAAAAAATAAGAGGATTGTTTTGATTGTTTGGTACAAGAGAAAGTGAAATAGAAAATTAAAGGAAAGAAAAACCTAAATTTAATAATTGACATTAATACCCTTAAATAAAAATAATACGTCAGTAGATATAAACTAATTGTCTATAGTTTTAGTGGAAAAATAAAATGTGGCATAAAAGAACCATATGTGCTAACAAAACGTTAGGCAGTAGCCTCTTAAAAAAAAAAATACGTTAGGCAGTAAATTATTTCCAAAAAAAAAAGAAGTTAGCGTTGAATTGAAAAAAATAAATGAAAAAAGACAACTGAAATAGTAAAATGAATAAAGAATAAAATAGGGGCATTTTGGACCTTTTGAACAAAACACTTGTATTCATCAAGCATTCAATTAATATGTGTAGAAAAGTTTCTAACGTGGGTCCCACAAAAATTCTTTCTTACCTTCACCTTATTAGGTTGTTCCAAACAATAGAAATGCTTTCTTTCTCTCCTCATCACTTTCTTTCCCTGAAAACAAACATACCCTTAGAATTAAATATGTTTTTTGTCCCTATAAAATTAGGATTTTATAAGTTTAGTTCTTTCTTAATTTTAGTTTTTTTTTAGATCCTATAAAAAAACTTATGCACTCAATTTTAGTCCCTAATAAATTTAAATTTGTTTAATTATGCTTAAACTCTTAAGTTTTTGAACAATTTTTTGCGTATGTGTTAAGAACATTACTAAAAGTTCCTATGCAAAAAATTATCTCAAAATTTGATTTCTACATCCAAATTTTTTTGTTACTTTTAACTTAAACTTTTTTTGTTTTAAAAAAATCATATTTAATTCATTTAATGTTAAAAAAATTCTGAATTTTAGTAAATAAACCTTTCATAATGTTCAAAACTTGTCTAAAAAAATCATTCAAAATATTAAGAGTTTAAGGATAATTAAAACAACTTTGTTTTAGCAGGGACTAAAGTTACATGTAAATATTTTTTGTAGGAACTAGAAAAGCTATTGAAATTAAGTAAGGACTAAACTTAAAAGTTTCGAATTTTACAGGGAGCAAAAACATATTTAACCATAAAAACTAATGAGTAAAAAGTCATAATAGAATCTTGGTAAGCAGGGGTGAATCCCTTTGTAGTTAATGTGTAGTTTTGGCTACCCCTAAAGTTTTAATTTCTATTCAATAACTAAATATATTAATATAGTTAGCTACTCAATAATTAGTTTTTAGCTACTTCAAATAAATTCATTTCTCAAAAGATTAAAAAATAATTACTTAATTAATAAACTTATTTATCTTATTTTGACATTTCGGTCTTCTGTATGGTCTTGGATAGGATTGTATTCGGTGTCTCCTAATGAGATTCGAGATCATCACCTTCATTTTTGTTTTATGGCGGGACTTCCGCAATGCACCCACTCTTTTTTGCAAGCCATCTAGTATGCTTGTGTTTGGGTTTTATGAAAGAATCAGAACAACTGCATCTTTAAAAATGAGGCTTCACATTCTTTTGTTCTTCTTGAGAAAGTCAAGCGTAATTCTTTTTTATGGATGAAAGCAAAATATACATCTTTTAATTATAGTTGTTCTGATTGGTGGACACACCCGCTTCTTTGTATGAGAGTTCATCATTGGTTTTTTTGACTGTTTTTAGGGGGTGCCTGTATTTTGGCATCTTGCACCTGTTGACTCACTTTTCACACGTCTTGTGCACAGTGTATTACCGGTGTTATTAATATATTCCATTTTAACTTGTGCAAAAAAACAATAACTATAGTCTTTAAGTACCATTGTATACACTCTCTGAGCTTAAGGCTTGCCCTGATCCTGATGAACGCTTCAAGCTTTCCTAAAAAAGTTTTAAGCAATTTTTAATAGATAATTCATTTTTTAATTAATAAATCATAGCGAATATTTTAAATGATTGTCTAAATTAAATTAAATTATTTATTTTAATCAATTTTATTTATAAGAGAATAGTTTTTCCTTACATGTATACATTTTATTCATTCCAAAAATACATTCTTGATTATTATTTCAACTTAAATAAATATAATTTTTTTTTGTCAAAAAAAATTAAATAAGATTTATTTATTTATTTATTTTATATTTTAACTACATATGTTAATAGTTCATTTAATAAATTACGAATTATATTCGGTGTCTATATATATATGAGTCATACCTTAACATTACTTCTGATTTTATTTTTTTCTTTTAAATCTTAAAAAACTAATATCTAAATAACTTAATATCATCCTTCAAAAAAAAAAAAACTTAATATCATAATCACATTTTTTATAGTATAATAACAACTTATAAAACAACCACTCATAAAATATAAACTTATAAAACAACTTAGAACAATTTATCCTTAGAGTTTAAGTAAATTGTTTATTCATCGTAAAAATATTATAAAGAAAAAAGGTAAGTTGTCTATCCAAACGCTCCCACAGTTTCGATATACATGCAAAATGCTACTTTGCTAGTTGCCACTTGACTATGGATTCCTTTCCCACTTACAAACTGTCCCTTTAATCTTTCCTCTAATTAAAGACAAAAAATTTCCTTTGACTGATTCATCACATAGATGAAAAATTAATAGCTATATATATGCAAGTATCATCTCATTCACACTCATTATTACTGTATTAATTATCAAACTATAATTCTCAATTTTTCAATATAGTCACTAAACCATGTCAAAACCCTTGCAAACCCTATTTACATTATCCATCATCCTCATAACATCATGTCATGCTGATATTTTCAACACATCAACACTATGCCCTCCTTCTTTTTGTGGCAATATTTCCATTCAATACCCTTTTTGGAAGAAGACTCACACAACCAATCCTAGTGATCAATTATGTGGTTATCCTGATTTTGGCCTTGAATGTTCTCAAGACAAAGCCATAATCACTCTACCAAGTGACACATATTATGTGACAAACATAGACTATGATACTTATTCAATTACCCTTGTTGACATAGATATATTGGACCAAAAATGTCCAAGAGCAAGAAAAAATGTTACACTTTCAAATCTTCCATTATCTTTCAGCTCATTAGACTTGAATCTTAGTTTCTACTTTAATTGTAGTTCTTACCCTTTATCATTAAACCCTATAGGGTGCTTTAAACTTAGTAATGATGAAAAATTGAAGTCTTATGTGATTTTGGCTAGTGATGAAGCTGAAAATGGCTTTGATAATTGGAAGTGTGAGGAACATGTTATGGTGATTGTGAAGAGTGATGAGTTAAATGATGTTGTTGGTGGTTTGATAAATGGATTTGGTTCAGCTATGAAAAAAGGGTTTGTGCTTGATTGGAGAAAAGCTGAGGATTGTGCTCAGTGTGAGATCTCTGGTGGATATTGTGCATATAATCAAAGCACTAAGAAATCTACATGTATATGTGGAGATGGGAGTGTTGTTGCTGAAAGTTGCAAAAAAGGTACACCATACTTTTGAATAGTTTTTAAGTGGTTAATTATATTTTATGCTCAATCTCTTGGTCATCATCTTCACATAATTTAATCACATTTATTAATATATTGACACAATACACATGCATAGTTAAAATTGTTTATATTTTTAGAACTAGCTTATTTCATCTGGTTGATTAACCATGTAGGTTGTGATTCAAAATTTGTGTCTTTTGAACTCCATTTAAAAATAAATAGTATTTTTTGCTAATATTAAAAATAATTAGTTTGAAAAAACCCAACTTTGAGTCTTGTATAAAACAATTCTTAGTCTTGCTTGCTTCTTCATTGAACTCTAAATAATCAGAACTCCTTTCTCTAATAACCCAAGGATTAAAACAAAATATAAACATTGCTCATCTTAAAAAGATATTGTTTGTTTCATGCATCGACTATTGAAATCGAGTACGAAAAATTCTCTCTTAACTTCTCTATTTATTCAGTTTGTGAATCAACATACCTTTAGAGCGTCCATGCTTACTTTTTCGGTATCTTTCCAAGATATTTTATATTTCTATCCTAGCGTTGTAGTTTTTGTTGAACGTGTTTTGAAGTTATTTTGATATTTATTATTGCGACATAGAACTATATTGATTATTCTTTCAAAAAAAAAATTATATTGAATAATAATAATGTTTTAAAAAATTAGATCAACTAATTTAGTGGTTAGATTCACACGTTTTAAGTGAGACGAAGTAGAGAGGTTAAAATAACTACTGAGGTACATACACTTACGATACATAATATTTAGAATTTTATTGAATTGACATTCGTCTAATTCACCGCGGAAAAAAAAAAAATTCATCTACAGAGAAATTCTTGTTCGGACTCAACCTCAAATCAAATTTATTTAGACATACACACAAATGTAAAAATAAAATAAAAAAATGATTTAGTCACACACCGTGTAATTCTTCTCTCTTTTAATTTAGAGCTGTGCTCTAGTTAAAATTGTTTTTGGGTCATGGGCATTTGAGTCATGGATCGGGAACTGGCCTAGTGACTTGGGCCTTGGGTTTAGTTACTTGGGCTTAAGGTATCGATGCTACTTTTCTTACCCCTACTGGGAATTTAATAATTATTTATTTAAATTTTATTTCCTTGTGGTTTAACTAGTTGTCACTAGTATTTATCAGAGTCTATGGGCAGCGAATAGAAAAACGTAACCTTGCTTGTTGATTGATAAGTTCATAACTCCTGAATAAATCATTTATTCAGTTATTTGGTCAGTCCCAACCTCGTATGATTATATCAATATAGTTTCCGAACATTATAAAAAAAAAAAATTCTTCATCAGAAAAATTAACTTACGTATACCTTATACATCCATTTTTTTTTATAACATATAAACCTAACAGATATAATCTTTGAGTTATATACGTATTATTTTATGACCATGCATGCAATATTTTTTTTAAGGGCAAAAAAGACAACATATATATTAATAATAACCGATCAAAAATCATAACAAGAGAGTGCTAGGATCGAAATGTTACAAAATCACTTTTAGACAATGGTGTCTCTAAACCAAACAAGAAGAAAAATTGAAAATCAGATTAGAGATAAACTCACTTCTAGACATCTAAATGGTATGTACTCCATTGATTAAAATTATAGGGTTAATTAAGTTTTTAGTCCCTATAAATATTCACAGTTTTGTTTTTAGTTCCTATAAAATAAAAATACTTTTTAGTCCCTGTGTGATTTTCCTTAAGCATTTTAGGGACCAAAAGTGTTGATGGAAAAATTTTATAGGGACTAAAAATGTTGATGGAAAATTTTTATAGGGACTAAAAATGTTGATGAAAATTTTTATAGGGACTAAAAAGTGTAATTTTATTTTGTAAAGGCTAAAAACAAAATTCTAAATATTTATAGGGGTCATTTACATAATTAACCCTAAAAATTATATGAAAATTTTATAGCTTTAAACTTGATCCATGACCATACCTAAAGTTTTAGAGTGATGATACTTGGACCACCTCATGTCGCAATACCTCCATTCTACACCTACCATGTGACATAATTTTAAGTTAAAAAATTGGAAAAAGTGCCCACTCTATTCTCTCTCTAATCTCTCTATCTACGTCTCTCCCTCATGCTCTCTACTTCGACCACCCGCCAACCCCCTCCGCCTCGTCGCCGTCGGTCTCACCCAACATTGCCTCTCATCCTCTCTCTTTTTGTCGCATTCTGATACGCCGTCATCGTTACCACCACCTTCAAAACTCACCGTCATCGCCGCCGCTCTCAAATCTGACACCACCGTCCCCTAATATCCTCCTCAGAACCGTCGTTCTCTCCACCATCCTCTTCTCCGACCTCTTGTCCCTCAAATCGTCGGATCCCATCAGATTCGTTTTTCCTCACCACCACTACCTCGCCATACTCACCTCTGCTCGTACTCCGACGTCGATGGTAAGAGCCCAAGAGAGATAGAGAGAGAAGGGAAACGTATGAGGTATCATGGAGGCCGCAAAGTTTGGGTTGAGATAAGGTAAGAGAAAATTACTAAAATCCCCCTGATGCACATGGGTTGGGTATATGGATGGTATGAAAAAAAGGGTGTTAATCAATAATTGTTCAAAGTTTTACCATGTCCAAAGGTATAAGAGTTATGAGTGCAATATTATAAATATTCTAGATATTAATAAGTAAATAATTTCATTGTAGATTTTAAATTAACATGATGATTTTTTTTACTTCAAATTAAAACAATGAGTTATCAAATAGTAGTATCTTAAAAATTTATGAAATTTTGTAGTTTTGATTTATTTAATAAAAAATGTCAATTAACAGTAGGATTGATTAAACTAATAT
>Ga0228710_1003309_pt1 | contig 25691 bp, 21 predicted proteins | sample MedpolnodulmetaG_FD_177995 | JGI IMG/M metagenome (GOLD analysis project Ga0228710, IMG submission 177995) | Root nodule microbial communities from Medicago polymorpha collected in Santa Monica, California, United States - pink nodules | ecosystem: Host-associated > Plants > Roots > Nodule...
CAATTTAACGTGTCGAAGACTTAGCGACATATTAGACAAATATTTTGCCTTTCTTCATTTCTAAATTTGTCTCTATTTCAACTCTTTCTATTAGTACAATTATGACACTATCTTAATGTTTCAAACAAACTTTGCTAATGTTGTAATATTGCGATAGCAATATGAGGGTTGAGATATTTTACACGCTGATATTGTATCCAAATTTTTTTGAACTCATTTCTTAGATAATTGATATTTCTTTTACCACTTCAGGGAATCTTGCCAACAGGACAAGAAGTTGCGGTAAAAAGACTTTCAAGATCTTCAGGACAAGGAATTTTGGAATTCAAAAATGAACTGGTACTTATATGTGAACTTCAACACACAAATCTTGTACAACTACTTGGTTGTTGCATTCATGAAGAAGAAAGGATTCTAATTTACGAATATATGCCAAACAAAAGCTTGGATTTCTATTTATTTGGTAAGAAATATGTTAAAGTCTATATTTGTATGTACTGTTTTCGATAAGATCTAAAACATATCACTAAGAAAACTATAAGAAACTAGGATTCTAAGCTAAAACAAAAGAAGGTAAAACTAACTAAGATAAAATATAGGTTTAATTGCAGTTTTAGCCACCTAATTTTCTCAAAGTTGCGATTTTGACCCCCTAAGAAAAAAAACTACAAAACAGCCCCCTAAGTTTTGCAACTGTAGCAGTTTTGTCCCCTAAGGCTGATATTGACTTGGTCTACGCTGACGTGGCACCCTAAGTGAGGTGCCACGTGTTATTTTATTTATTTTTTTTTTGCCTTGGGGGGCCAAAACTGCTATAGTTACAAAACTTAAGGGGCTGTTTTGTAGTTTTTTTTTAGGGACCAAAATCGCAACTTTGGAAAAGTTAGGGGGCTAAAACTGCAATTAAGACTAAAATATATGAACATTTTCATTCATTTAGCTTCATTTCCATAATGGGACAATCCACTCAATATATAGTAGTCTAAATAGAGCATAACCATGCCTATGGCATAATCTAGAGGACCCTAAGAAAGTACTAGAAGCATAGCAATTACAAATAACAACTAATATAAAAAAAAACTAAATAACATAGTTTAACTAATAGTTTATTGACCTAACTAAGCATCCTATCGGTTTTTGAATACAAAGGAATAAAATTTGTTTTTATTGTATGTAATGTTCAATGCAGTGTATATTCTAACATGAATTATTATGTTTCGATTGGGAAGATAGTACAAAAAGTAAGTACCTGGATTGGAAAACGCGGTTCAACATTATAGAAGGAATTTCTCAAGGATTACTCTATCTTCATAAGTACTCAAGACTCAAAATCATTCATAGAGACTTGAAAGCAAGCAACATCCTTCTTGATGAGAATATGAACCCAAAAATTTCTGATTTTGGTATGGCAAGAATGTTCACACAGCAGGAATCCATAGTGAATACCGGCAGGATTGTTGGGACGTAGTATGTTTTCTAAGCTTTACTTGCTCCAAATCTTCTATCGTTTAATATTACGTATACAAATTATTTGAGATTATTCAAAAAAAATTGTGGCGCAGTGGATACATGTCTCCAGAGTACGTCATGGAAGGAAATTTTTCTACAAAGTCTGACGTTTATAGTTTTGGAGTGTTGCTACTTGAAATTGTGTGTGGAAGAAAAAACAATAGCTTCTATGATGTTGATCACCCACTAAATTTAGTAGGATACGTATGTGAAATTAGACTCATTGAGTTTTTTCCTTTTAAAATATTAATCGTTGTTTCTAATTCTATTAAATTACTCACAGGCATGGGAGCTATGGAATGATGGTGAGTATCTACAGTTACTGGATCCATCTTTAAGTGACACATTTGTTCCTGATGAAGTGAAAAGGTGCATTCATGTTGGTCTCTTATGTGTAGAACAATATGCAAATGATCGACCTACAATGTCTGATGTTATATTAATGTTAGCAAACAAATGTGAACTCACAACCTTACCAAGAAGACCAGCATTTTATGTTAGAAGAGACATCCTTGATGGAGAAACAACTTCTAAGGTGCCAGACAATGACACCTATTCTACAACCGCAGTTTCAACTTCATGTGAAGTAGAAGAGAACATATAAGTAATCAATATATATATGGTCATACACTCATTTGAAACAAACTTTGTTCTTTGAAGTGACATAAAATGCAAGCTAGAATGTATGCTAAATAAAAAATGGGTTGAATGTATGCTGAACAAACTTATGTCCTTGTAAAAAAAATAAAATCTCAAAATGGTATTTTTTTATTGTAGTTCTCATTAATTTATTTATTTATTTATCTTCTATATAAAGTAAACTTAAGTTAATCTAGAGCAAGCATTATGATGATGTGTCACTCTAATAATTTTTAAGAAAACTCCCACCCTAATTGTTGGGTTTTATATTGTGTTGGCTGCATTTTGTTAAAACAAGAAGTTCTAGCAAGATGTTGGACCCTATGTCCTAGACATGTAAGTACGGCATCTTGTCTCAAGGTGTTATGATTTGTTTCGCTTTCTTGGAAGATTTGGTTTTTACGTGAGATCTCTGAAGATTTGATTGAAGATATGATTCATGTAACTTGTGCTCCAAGAGGCGTGTGTTTCTAGAAGCTGTTTATGTCAGATTGTGCTTTACCGTGTTTTAGATTTAAATGTACTAAACATTTTAGGAAACATGATATTTTCTTCTAGAAGATTGTAGCTGAAGACTCTATTGGATCAGTTGTATTGTTTATCCTGGTTGATGATCAAGCCCATGCATTCTCTGACTATATAAAGGAAGACTCAAACCTGCAAGAAGACTATTGAATTCGTCATTGAGAAAAGAGTCTTATTAGGGTTTCCTGTATGTCCTTGTTTTTTGTGAGCAACTTTTTGTATCACCTTGATGCACTAAGCTGGACTATTTTAGTTGAGTTTTAAGTTGTTATTTGTAAATCACTCTAGAGCTTCTAAGCGAAAAATTGTGTAGGGTTTGTTTATTTGAGTGTCTCTCCTGTTTGATTGTAATCTTTTATTGAAATCATGGGTTGTGTGATTGAGAGAAAGTGAGATGGGATCTCATATATAGGGGAAGTCTTAGATAGAAATACCACAGGTTGTGATTAGGTGATAAGGCAGTGAATCAGAGGTTGTTCACATAGGTCTTTGAACTAATACTGTTATAGTGAATTTCCTTTCTTAGCATGGATGCCTCCAGACGTAGGTGACATTGCACCGAACTGGGTTGCCAAATATTTTGTGTTCTTCCTTCCATGCACTTTACTTCATTGTTAGTTATTGTTTAGTGTTTTACATTGTCTTAACTAAGTGTCTAGGACATCGCATAAGACATTCCTGGTGTTTCGGACATCTTATAGGACACATGTCCACTGCGTGCTAGAATTTCAATTGGTATTAGAGCAGACACCCTGTTCTATTTTCGGGTGAGCTCCAGGGACGATCAATTATGGTCATATGGATAGCTCTAAGGAAGGAGGATTTATTAACAGGCCACCTGTTTTGGATGGTTCCATTTATGACTATTAGAAGGCACATATGGTGGCTTTACTTAAATCTATAGATAGCAAAACCTGGAAAGCTATCATTAAAGGTTGGGAACATCATGTGGTTATGGACAAAGATGGAAAGGCCACAACTACCTTAAAGCTAGAAGAAGACTAGTCCAAAGATGAAAATGAACTAGCTCTTGGAAATTCCAAAGCTTTGAATTCTTTGTTCAATGTTGTTGACAAGAACATGTTCATGTTGATAAACACTTGCACTATGGCCAAAAGTGTGAATGTCAAGGCCTCAGCTTCTCACTACTAAATTTAAGAATCTCATAATGAAAGACGATGAATTCATTCATGACTTTCCCATGAGCATTATTAATATTGTTAATACATCAAGTGCTTTGGGAGAAAAGATGTCTAAAGAGAAACTGGTTAGAAAAATTCTCAGATCACTACCCAAGAAGTTTGACATGAAAGTCACAACCATTGAGGAATCCCAAGACATTAATAACATGAAGATGGATGAACTTATTGGGTCACTACAGACCTTTGAATTGGCTATCAGTGATAGAACGAAAAAGAAGAACAAAAGCATTGCTTTCATATACAACACTAGTGAGGAAGATGTTTATGTGATGTGGATACTCATGAAAGTTTTTCAGATGCAATTTTGCTTCTTGGAAGACAATTTAATAAGATTTTGAAAAGGATGGATTCGAAGTCAAGATCAAATGTCAAGAACATACACTTCCACATCAGTAAGAACAGTGGGTTTCAACACAAAGGGAGAATTAATGAGAAGCCAAACCAAGGGAAAGAAATTCAATGTCATGAATGTGAAGGTTTTGGTCACATCAAATCAAAATGTCCTACATACCTCAGGAAACAGAAAAAGAGGATGTCTATCTCGACTAGTTTTCGCGCGTTCGCCTCCGATGACCACCTCCGTCGCGTCGTCGCTTGATAATTTGTCATCATCGTAAGGTTCGTTTATTTCTTCCTTATCTTTTTTTTAATCTTTTTTGATTGTTATGGTTCGTTTATTTCATGCATCATCTGGTATATGGAAGTGTATGTTCATAGTACTATGAATGATATCATTCATAGTATTTTCAACGACAGTTGTTGGAGAATCAGTCCTTCTTTCATGCATATCAGATGGATATAGATGAACCGATTACAAATGTGTTCTGGTGTAATGCAAATATGATTTTGGATTATGGGTATTTTGGTGATGTTGTTTCATTGGACACCACATATTGTACCAATGATGTCAATAGACCACTTGCTTTTTTTTCTTTCTGGTTTCAACCATTATAGAGGTTCGATCATTTTTTGTGCAGTGCTAATGTATGATGAGACAATTCCATCATTTAGATGGTTGTTTGAAACATTCTTAATAGCACGCAACAACAAAAAACCAAAGACGATCTTCATTGACCATGATCAAGCAATGTCTAGAGCACTTGAAGAAGTGATGTCTGAGACTCACCATGGTTTATGCACATGGCAGTTGTTGCAGAATGGAATTAAACATCTTGGAATCAGGATGAAGAAAGGAGCTTCTTTGCTAACAGATTTCAGTAAGTGCATGTATGATATTGGCATTGAAGTAGATTTTGAGAAAGCTTAGTTTGACTTGGTCAATGAACATAATCTTCATGATACAACTTGGATCAAGTCAGTTTATGACATTAAAAAAAATGGGCTACATGTTATATGAAGGATGCATTAACACTTGGCATGCGAAGTACACAAGTTAGTAAAAGTTTGAATGCTCAATTTAAATGTTTTCTAAAACCGAATTTTGGTATCCTACAATTCTTCAAACATTTCGAAAGAGTTGTTGGGGAGAAGAGAGAAAAAGAACTGAAATGTGATTATGAGTCCTCACATAAGCTTGCAAGGTTAGTGTATGAAACATCACCATTACTAATCCAAATGGGAAAGACACACACACACACACACACACTATATTTGAGTTGTTTCAAAATGAGTTTAAGTTACTCTTGGCTTTGTCTGTACCATTAGACATGAAACTAACTCTCTATGTGAATATGTTATACGGAGAACCATGAAGGATCTTGTAGAGTGTCATTTAATCGTGTTTCAACTTCCATTACTTGTAGTTGTAAGAAGTATGATACATTTGGCATACTTTGTTCGCATGCATTAAAAGTGTTTGAGCTGAATGATGTTAAGGTGATTCCTAATAGGTATATTTTAAGAAGGTGGACAAGAGAAGCCTGTTGTGGCATTGTGCAAGATTTTAGGGGAAAAGAGGTTGAACAAGATCCTAAGTTGTCTAGAAATTGAATGTTCAGACAAGTTGTCTCTAAGTTCATTAGAGCGGCAACTGTAGCATCGCATAGTGAAGAAAGCCTCATGTTTGTTGATAAAAGTGTAGATGAAATGTTCAAGAAAGTAACATAATGTCCAACACAAGCTATAGACAATGACAATGATCATCCATCATTTGTGAGTTGTGATGCTATGCAACCAGGGATTCAAGAAACAACCCAGCTCAAAGGGAACTAAGCGACATAAAAGTTTCCTTGAGCGTCATCCCAAGAAAAGAAGTGCTCCTCCCACTACTAAAAAAACAAAAATTAGTGAGGGATATTTAGTGAGGGAAAACGTGAAATCCCTCTCTAATTCCGTCACTAAATTTTGCGACCAAGAAATTTGTGAGGAATTTCATTTTTTCCGTCACTAATTTCCCTCGCTAATTTTGCTTTTTCTAGTAGTGTCCAAGTAAACACGCTCAATCTAGCCATGTCCCAGCTCAAAGAAGTTCACGTGTACATAAGTTGATATGTAGATTACTTATTTTAGTTTTGCATGTACTTTCACTTATTTTAATGTTAGCATAATCATTTTAGGTTAGAGAATTAACAACTAATATGGCCGATGGTGTATCTTGTTCCGCGCCTCCAACTTATGAGCCCCCGCTAGCACGTGAGGATATGTTTGTTAGTTACACAACTATGTTGATGGTAATTTCATATTTTTTCATAAGGAACTATTCTTATACTAATTATTTTTTCATCACACAATCATGATACTAATTATTTTTTGTTATTAATGTAGGCACCTTTTGATGATACAAATATTGGAGCATTACTTTGACCTTTGATCTAAATCGAAAGAAATGGAGCTGATTATTTTTTGAAAATTATGAATGTACTGTTAGTTTGGATCTACAGGGTTGTATTTGGTTAGAATACACTGTCAATTTAAACATACGCTGCCAAATGTGATTATGCAGTGAATTACCCGGTCAATATATTATGTATTGTTAGTTTCAATTTAGTGAATTGTGTGTATGCTTTGATCAATCATGTTTCAACTTACATCCAATTTTGTTATCAAATCAATTTGGCAACCTCTCTTTTCCCATGCTGGTTTTTTCGGTTCTGCTATGACGAAATTTCAAGTTTGGTGAGCCTTTGGGAGATGGGTAATGAAACAAAGAATGAATGCAAATTTATTCACGTCGTAATTTATTCACATCGTAATTGTACTAATAACAGTACAATCCGTGGAAAAAAGAACAAGGAGCAAATTACACTGGTGTCGTATATAGGCGGAACACTAAAAACACACTAAGCAACTCTCAAACCTGAAAAATCAAAACCAAAATCTTTCCACATCCAATTCTAATCTTGATGCAATTATATGCCAAAGGCTTTACAAAGCAGCCGCTGCCAAAGCTGCTATCACAGAACCAAAAACTCCAAACCCATTAAGGCATAAACATGCCTCAACACTAGTTCCAGACCCAAAAAAATGGCACAAACAACACCCAACAGGAACAATGCCGAGAATAGCAAAGATACACAAAAGTTACTTCCAACTATTAGATCATGTTATATCAGTATACCATTGTTCTACAATTGATTCAAAACAGAACCAATACCATCGTTTTCAATCAAGAGTAACCATTGTTATGAAGAAATCATGAGAAAGCATAATACTAACCAAAAAATAAATTGAAAAAAATGATTTCATTGATGGATAAAACTTAATTACATATATACATTGAGATCCGAATTACATAACAGATTACATGACAGAGACTTAATCTAATATACATGTAATCAAATTCTGACTTAGGCTCTGTTTGGTAAAAATAGCGGATAGCTGATAAGCTAATGACTAATAGTTTATAGTTGATGGCTGATGTAAGCTAATTGAAATGTTTGGTAAAATTAGTGGTTCAACTAGGTGATAAATTTAAAATGACATAAAAGATCATCTTTAATTCATAATAAAATATATATCTATTAATATTTATGTATTTAGTAATTTACTATTTTTTTAAAAGTAATTTAAATTTATTAAATTGTTTTTTATTGGCTAAATTTATTTTATATTTATTTTAATTAGGTGTTTGTACTTTATAAAACAATTATACGTAACAATATATCGTTATCATAAGATATTATTATATGAATTTGTTTAGAAGATTACTATTAAATGTTTTATTAACAATAATTAATATACTTACAACTCCTGTAAAAAAAAATAATAGATACTTATAATGAATAATATCACTTAAAAAAAAATAGTGAATGTTATATGTAATATATTATTAACAACGGAATGTGTACTAGAATGAAAAACTTTTTTTCTTTGACCGGAATGAAAACTTTTTTGTTTTTTTGGTTAGTAGTATAGTGGATAGAATTCACATTTTTCAAGGTGAATAAGTGGGGCGGGATTCGAACCCCGGCCCCTTATATAACAATGCATGTCCTTGCCAACTGAGATATGCTCACAGGGACAACTGGAATGAAAACTTAATAAAAGTTGTCGTGAGAAAAAAAACAATGAAATTTAACGGAAGGTATGTACGCAGTTAAAAAGATTTGCGCAACAGGACTATATTACACAAAGGCAATAAAACGGATAAAAGTGAGATTTGATCAAAATAATAAGGGCAGAAATGGAAAAAATATTGATAAGTTATAAGATCAAACGCTACTTGGAATAGCGTCTGAAAAATAGTTTATAAGCTCGTGAAATAAGCTATAAGCTCATGGTGAAAAATCATATTACCAAACAGAGCTTTTTTGATCAAACAAGCTTATAAGTTATCCGCTATAAACTATAAGCTAATTTTTTGGCTTTACCAAACAGAGCCTTAATGGAATACACATAACAAGATCTAAGCCTTCTTTAGAGACTTTCCTTCCCAGTAGCATAGCAGCTATCCAATCTTCTTGTTCAAAATTCTTCAAACAGATCCAACCCTCCTGCAACCCTTCTTTAGAGACTAATCTTCCCAAGTAGCCGAAGACCTGTGACAAATTGATGTTCGACGGTGCGGCGGAGGGCGGTGGTTGCAGGTCATGGGGGCGGTCGACGAAGAAAACCAGTGGTGGTGACTTTGGGGTTGAAGAAAACCGACGAAGGGGGAAAACTGTTTGTGTGCATCGCGTTTTGTTCTTTCATTTAAACTTGCATTTTCTATTTTTTTATATTATTTTTATAAGCAGTGTCACGTGTCAAAATTTGATTGGGCTAATGGCACATGTCATTACTTTCACTATGGCACTGAAGTGCTGCCCGGTTTTATTCCGGTAGAAAGGTTGAATGACCATCTCCAAATCTAAATCCAACAATCTAAGAATCTTCACCTCAAGAGCTAAAATAGTGTTAATGTGTTTATGTGCAATATTTTGCTTTTGAAACAAAAAAAAGTAATGCTTAAAAACACTGTAACACACTGAAATTGTATAACTTGACTTTATAACTTTTTTGTTTTCGATTTTGAATAATTTAATAAAATTCTTTCTTCGTCCTCTATGCATTTAAAAATACATTATAAAATATAGCCTATTTGTTTTAGCTTTTCTTTTCTGAAAATCACTTTTTTTTTACCAAAAAAATAACTTATTTAAGCTAATAGTCACTTTTTCAAATATATCATGAATCATGGTTTAAAGAGGTTTAAAAAAAATAATTGTGGCAGCAGCTCACTCCTCTTGGCCATAATCTTTTATTAGTTGAAATACAAACCTAAACATGATCTTATGATTTAATTTAAAGAACTCAATTCTAGCAAACTAAAACATGAGCTCAATTGATTCAAACTAGATCATAGTGTAAATTAGTTGATAGCTACCATAAACATTATTGGTAGAGGCTAAGGATCAAACCTTAGATTCTCCTCTTCTCCACATAAGTGTAAATCTAATAACCAAGCTACTTGACCAAAACAAATACACACAAGTCAAATACCTCATATTTAATGTTATTTTAACTATTCTTATTAGAACAATCAGACAATTACCCATCTAAATTCTAATGTCCAACCCGTAGTATAATCCTTTTAATTTTTCATACAATTTAGGTGCAGAGAATATTTCCGGCAAAAATAAACGGAAAATGGATTGTTTTACATCAAACATGGAAAAGACTATATGTCAGTCAAAGAATCGTACCAAAAACGTGAGATGACAATCAGTAATTACTTTAATCCAAAAGACAATCAAAGCATAAATTAAAATCACAGTTTCAGCTCTGGTTATGTGATCAACCGGCTTTATGATAAGATGAAAATAAAAGAAAATAGTTCAAATAACATTTCCATTACAATATCCAGCTAGAATAATAACAAAAACAGGACTAAAAGTTGAGAGATGTGAACCAAAGTTTCTCAGATTATAAAAGACATTTAACACCAAAATTGATAAAGATATTCAAAACATAAAGAGTTGAATAAAAACTACAAAACACTCAGTCCATAGATATTTAAGCAGCAACTGCTTGTTGAGCTGCAGCAGCCCTCTTCCTAGCTTCCTCAATGACTGTAAGCTTAATACCCTTACCCTTCGGAAGAGATACCCATGGCTTTGTACCCTTGCCAATTGTAAACACATTGACCAGACGAGTTGCAAACTCATGACCAGTGGCATCCTGAACGTGGATTGTCTCGAATGTTCCCTTATGTTTCTCCCTGTTCTTGATCACTCCAACACGTCCCCTATTCTTACCACCAGTAACCATAACGACGTTCCCAACATCAAATTTGATGAAATCAACAATCTTGTTTTCCTCCAGATCCAGCTTGATGGTGTCATTGGCCCTGATGACAGGGTCTGGGTAGCGGATTGTGCGACCATCATAGGTGTTAAGGTATGGGATACCTTTCTGCCCGAATTGCACTGAACGAACCTTGCAGAGCTTGAACTGCCATGTACATTATCACATACAAGGAAAACATGTAAAAACAAAATTCAGCAAACAAAAAATATGTTTACAATGCTGTAACTCCAAATTCATATAATAACATGGACATGAAAATGGCATGATTAAACGGTGTACTAACATCATCATCTGTTATTATACCGTGCATACATGAATCTTATAAATACTATACATTCATGATATGAAGCACAAACACTACTCGGTTTATGCAAGTTCCGGTGTCATATCGGACACTGACGCATAATTAAATACTATAAATATTCGGTGTCCGAGTGTACGTGTGCATGTCGTCCGTATCAGTAACCGTGCTTCATAGCATTCATGAGTCTTATAAACAATGAATCTTATAAACAGCAATAGTCATTCACACTATGATATTGAATAAAATAAAATATTATTGAACAAAGGATAGAACAGATGAGTGCAAATATTCAGTAAGCAAATGAAGGTACCTTTGCCTCGTCATCTCTGACGGAGTGAAGACGGAAGCGGCCTTTGGTGTCATAAAGCAGACGGAAACTCTCATTTGTTTTAGGGATTGACACAACATCTGTAAAAAAAAAAACAAATATTAAAAAAAATACAATCACGCCACAGCCAAATTAAATGAGTCATCAAACTTATACACCAGGATAAAGAATATATATAAAGCATTGCAAATACTGGTTTACATTGACAATCTACTGAAACAGAGTCCAACAAACAAAACTACATCCTATAAAAAAACCATGGGTTCCATTATTAGGACCTGTTTCGATTATGCTTATTTTGAGGATATGCAAAACAACTTATGCGAATAAATAAACTTTTGATGTAATATTCATAAGTTTGTAATGTAGTTTATGAAAAAGCAGTTTTGTCCAACAAACAAAACTACATCCTGTGATAAAACCATGGGATTCCATTATTAGGACCTGTTTGGATTATGCTTATTCTGAGGATATGCAAAACAACTTATGCAAATAAATAAACTTTTTATGTAATATTCACAAGTTTGTAATGTAGTTTATGAAAAAACAGTTTATAAAGATACAATTTTTGTTAATAAGAACTTATAAATTAACAGAAAAACGTATTAATTTGCATAAATTATTTTGCACAAGCTCAAAATAAGCCTAATCCAAACGGGCCCTTCAATACTCTATACAAATATACATTTTACTTGCAATACCCAGCTATAATACATAAAAAATCATCAATCTCAAAATACCTTAACAATAAAGAAATGTAGCATATAAATCATCAATTTTTGTACCAAAGCATACTTACAGCACATAATAAATTAATTAATCAATTATTCTAGACGAAGATCAGAATGATTCATACCCATGAATCCAGCTGGATAAGTCTTGTCAGTCCTGACTTTGCCGTCAACAAGGACATGTCTTTGCATGAGAATAGCGATGACTTCACGGTATGTCAAAGCATACTTCAATCTGTTTCGCAAAATCAGAATGAGTGGAAGACATTCCCTAGATTTGTGTGGTCCGGACGAGGGTTTTGGAGCCTATACATTTATCACATACAAAAATTACATCAATCTTCTAACAAAACGAGCTTTAAGAACCGAACAAAAAGTAAAATAACGTTAACACTTACAAAAGCACCACCCAATTTGTCAAGCATCCAATGCTTGGGGGCATTGAGCCTCTTCAAATGCTTCTTCAATCCTCTAGCCTGTCACATTCACATATAAATCAAACACAATAAGGACTTGTTTGGATCTACTTATTAAAAACGCTTAAATAAGTTGTTTATTGAAACATGGCTTATATTAGGAGATCTAAACATCAAATTCAACTATAATCATGTTAAAGAAAAAATCATCGAAGCTGCTTAACATAAAATTCAGTGGTAATTTCAATTATAAACAGATTGTGAATATGGAATACCATTACGAAATGAGATTGGTAGAAAGAAGAAGAAAATTGAGAAGAAGAAGAAGAAGAAAACGAACCATATTGTGAGATTAACAGAGCAGCCAAAAGTTCCAAAGCTAGAGAGAAAGAAAACACAAGTGTGGAGGCTGCCGCATAAGTAACCCTAATTCTATCGTAATCATGGATATGGGCCTTGTGAAGATTTCTTCAAACTATTTTTGGCCCATACTATTTTTTTTCGACTATCACTTTTCCCACCCCGTGTCTTACTTGCGTGCGCTATAAAATTTCTGAAAAATGCCCTTGAGGTTTTCGGATTTAAAAATTCAAAAAAAATTCACTAATTCGGATTTTATAATCCGAAAAATGTTTATGTATAATTAGCAATCAAAATCTCTCTCATTTCAGCAGTTTTGAATTACTAGATCCCCTACCTGTGCTGTCGCACGGGTCATATATATTGTATAATAAACGAAAGCATAATATGACATATAATATCCGTAGATGTCGGAGAAAGTCAAGTAGAAAATAAGCGTTGATAATAAAATATTGCGTTGAGAACCGGATGACATCATTAAAGGCATTTTAATGAGTTCTAACCATTCTCTCCTCTGATTAATGTGAATACATCATTTATGCAATGAATCAAAAAATTCAAATGTTTCTTATAAATAAGACCGGAGGGAGTAATTATACAACTATACTGTGACATTAATGTAATGCATTGATTCACAGTCACACTATAATTGAAACTAAGCCAATTTTGATTATAAGTACCATTATTCGACGACCCAAATATCATATATACACCGCATATCATATATGCATAGATAAAAACCATATATACACCGCATCTATATATCATATGTAAGTATTTACCTTCATTGGGACACGTTTATAATTTTATCATGCTAATTTTAGTTGATGAAGAAAATTCTAAAAGTGTATAACAGTCATGCTGCTTTATTCGCTTATATTAATTGATATGCTTAACTAATGTGATAACAGCATAAATATTGAAGGTATGTACACATACTGACATAAATGTTTAAGTATCATATGTGAAAAAGAAAAAAAAGTAGAAAACATAGTTCCATTAATATAAAAGCATCGAACATGGTACATCCAAAGGAACTAAACAAAACAACATATAAACGGATCAATCCATAACACGGAAACAACAAAAAAAAACAAAAAATCAGAACAAAACAATCCTTAGATGATGTGGATCAACGCTCACAAAACTCAACATTAAAACAATGATATTACTGGTTCGACTAATCCTTCTCAACTTGGACGCAATGAACTTTGACAGGTTTGTTGATCGATCTTTCACCAACTTCAGTTTCTTCCACGTTCGAACCCACGCTGCCAGCTAATCTTTTCCCAACCACTTTGCTACTTGGTGTATTTTCATCCTCCTTTGATTTGCTCTCAGTTTTAGTGGAATCATCACTCAAAGTAATGGCTTCTACAATTGACGTATACAGATTAATTAAAACCAATTAAAAACTAAAGTAAACCTCATTGAAAACGTAACATATACTTCTGGATCGATGACAACATACATCAAGTCCTGCTTCAATTGCCATAACCAACATCTCAGAATTTATGCAATCAACTTCATTGTCCTCGTTGCAAATCTTGTCAGCATAATGAATAATTTAGAAAACATCTTGAAAAAATCACTATACAAATGTACAGACTCCGAACAAAATCTTATACAACTACCTTAATTTTGTGGACAGACACAAATTGCGTGATAAGATTCGCGTCATCAGAGCTTCTCTTGACAGCATAGTTGCGCCAATTATGCTTTAAGTTCCCATCCGTGAATTCCAACTTAAACAACATTACTTTCCCAACAAAAACATCCAGATCAGTTGGATAATCGCAACTACCGGTTCCCTGCGCAATTAAACAACAATTATTGCCACTATGGAACGGCTTCTTTGTTTTCTAAATTCGTATGTGGATAATGATAAGTAACATAATTTACACCCATAAAACTACCTGATTGTGTGACTCTAGTGTAAATAACAAAAGCATTACTTACTTCAAAAATTTCTACTTTGTATAGCACCTAGCGCGTCTGATATTCATCGTTGTGTTTATATGCAGCGCCTATAATTATTTAAAGCTTACAACGACATAGTTATATTGTTATATAGAACAAAAGTGTTAATGTTACTGATTTTTAAGGCAGTATTTTCAAACATATAAAGTTTCATCTGTGTAGCACCTTATAAATCAAAAGATAGATGAGTTAGGAATACTCAAAGCTAGTAAATATGCTTGTATAAAGTGATAATATACATGAGTTTGGAAGCACAACAGCACCATGTCATACAAACAAACGTTGCAAAAAAAAAAGTCAAATTAGGATAGCAGCACCGTAAAATGATTGTAACCAAATAAGCAGCAATAACCTGCGTATTCAACATCAAGTTCCACCACATATGTCTTGTACTTGACGCGCAACTCATTCACAATCTAATCTAACTCAGATACGGGGTTCGGATCCAATGGTGCTAAAACAAAACAAAAAAATCAAAATTAGAATAATGGAAAGGAACTAAAGAGCACAAAACTGATTGATGAGAAGTATTGTTTATACCAGTCAAACAATGGTAGGACAACAATGCTTGGACATTGTAATTAGCACAAAGATGAGAATAGATGGGCTACACATGCATGGATGCTGCTCTGTGTGTTCAAGTGTATATATAATCATAGATAGAAGGATGGTCATACCTACAACCTTGCATGGGAAAATACACAGACATTTAATCGGATTCAAATCATGATTCAATAAAGAACAATCAGGGAGAGTGCAAAACACTGATATTCAATTGGATTTACCTTGTTAGCTGCAAGTGTTCTAAATGTGATCTTCATCTCATAAAGATAGGCAGTATTTTAGATCAAAAGGAGAAAAAGCAAAAACAACATCAAGAATAGAAATAAACACAAAGAATGGAATAATAATAATTATAATTTCTGAAAAAATGAACAAAAAACTCACCACATATGAGAGCGAGAAACAAACATTAGGATTTAAGTCATTGCAGGAAATCAAATGGTCTGCTACCCCCAATGAGCAGTTAGAATGCCTGCAAAGCAAACTGGAATGTTCAGAGTCACATTAAATGACCTCATAGCCTTATGTATTTTGTTTCCCATGCACTCTTTGCTCTCCCCAAAATGCATGGGGTCTAGACATGAGTTAATGTGTTGTACTCTTGTGCAAAAAGAATGTGCAGAGTCTGCATTAACTGATTCAATATCCCATATATGCTCAGTAGACTCAAGGTTAACGCATGAGGTATAGACATAAATTCATGTGCTGTATACTAAGCAAAAAGCTTGTGCAGTCACTGCATTAAGAGCTTCAATATCCCAGATTATTATCATTGGACAATGCGCAACCTTTTGTTTGCAATTTTATCTTAACATACATAGGCTCTGATTTGTACAACCAATCTACTTCAATAAACACTTAGTATAAAATGTTTTTATACATCATATAAATAACACATGGTTTGTAGTTAATTATATGTGGCAATTTGGAGTAAAAAAAATAAACACATACCAAAACTGATTATACTTTATACTACAAAAATCAAAATAACATGAAATGAGTGGTACATAATACTTGCATTGTCTAAGTTATAATCAATATTAAACAAAAAACCTGTAAATGACACAATTGATGTAAATTATATATGTTTAGAATGAGATCTTTATTGCTCAAAAAAAAAAGAATGAGATCTTTATTGCTCAAAAAAAAAAAGAATGAGATCTTTATAGCAAACAAAAAGTAAGTATATGATGTATAAAAACACTAACGGAAAATTTCGTAGGGACTAAAATGTGTGATTTATTTTTATAGGGACTAAAAACAAAACTGCAGATATTTATAGGGACCAAAAACTTACTTAACCCTAAATTGTATACTTTCTTTAATTGTTCATCAGCAAGGTCTTATGCGATACAAATTGCTATACTTTCTTTAATTGAAAAATCATGTTATATACGTGAACATTTTGGTTTGAAATTAAACTCAAATAAATTGTATACTTTCTTTAATTCTAATCTCCTATATCCCATCAGCACCTCATTTAGCAGTTATGATTGATGGTCTATTAAGGTTTTATATCACATATTTTGAATTAGAATTGTTTATTTGTAAGTTGCATTAAGTACAATAATTCAAAACAGATAGCTTAAAAGTATAAACAATAATTCAAAAATTCTTACACAGTGAACATAAAAACAATAAACATACTTCATTTGATTAATAAGTGATTACAAATCTTGGCACAATGCAAGTGAAAACAACAAAACGAAACACAAAAGACGACACTTGGTAGCTAAAACAAATAAGACGAACAACAAAATACTGACGATAATGAAAACACAAAGACAGGAATGACTTAAAACACGATGGATAATAATCTAAACAGAGCGAACTACTAAATCTGCAGTTGGACGCTTGACAATGACGTAAATAGTCTCATTCCTTCCAGCATTTGGTACACCAATCTTGACTTTCACCCCAACTACGAGCCTGCGCGCATCGACCAGACGACCCCAGTTGCCTCCAATTTTAATGTGAGTATTTGGCCTTGTCCCATACACAGCAATGCACCTCCATGTATTACCACAATCATCCAAGACCACAACAGAAGTGGTCTTCTTGCCAATGGCCAGTCTGCAGAAGCTATTGTATGGCAGCATCTTTACGATGGAAGACATGAAAACAAAAAGTTAATCAGAAACATATAGTGAATGTATGTGTAATAAGAATGGTTAATCACATAGAAAACCTACCAAAAAGACAGAAGTGACATCATATTTAGTTAACTTCCACTCAAAGTTCAACTAAAAGTTCCTTTCATTATGGCAAAACGTTAAGATCTCAGTAGTTATAGGCACGTTTTGGTAAACAAATTCCGGTGCCGATGGTTTTTCAATCTCAAAACGCATAACAGGATTGAAAATAGGAGGGGTCACAATCAAACCAACCCTGTTGATTACATTGATACCAAACTGGCTCCGGCTAGAGAACACCATCAACACCCAACCCCCCATACGGATATCATAAAAGTCGCGTATAGCATTGAAGCCGGTTGTCAAATAAAGGTTCCCATTAATCCTTTCCACTAAAATCTCTAAAATGGTTAAAGTTTGTGTCTACCAAGGTGACATAAGAACCGATTTGATCTCCAAAATCGGTAACGAACATCTTAGGCAACATCACAACCCCCTGTTAATTCAATTACCAATAAAATCATGAGCATTTCACTTTAATAACATAGAAATCATGTAAATAAATTCCAAAAACATCTAAGTTAAATTCCAAAAACATCTAATAAATAAGTTAAGTAGATCAATACCTCATTGACATGGAATTCACAGCAGACGGTCCTATATTGTAGCCTCAGCTCGTTCACCAACTTGTCCACATCAGTTGTTGGATTTCGATCCAAAGGAGCTGATACAAAATGAAAGCAATTCAGCAAGTAATAATACAGTACACATAATGCAAAGTATAAAAACAACGAAGCATAAAATAACCAACCTTTCAAGCAATGTAGTGCAAGCAAGGTCTCAAATTCGCGATAAGGCATGTTTCCTATTGTTATTCTTAACGCAGAATCAATTAGATCAAAGGAGTTAGGCAAGTTGGTAGGGTGCGTTTGCGATGCATATATATAGAGGAAGATATGAGATGTTATTGGCTTCATGCTATTTGGGAAGTGTAAACACGTAATGATGCATTAATGGAAGTGGTTAGGAACCTAAAGGTCGCATGTAGTTATTGCTAGCTGAAGGAGGGAAATTTAAATTTCAAAAAACTGAAGGAATTATTTAATGAGGTGATGATAGCTTGCAGTACACGATTTGGATTAGTGTTTGAGAGGGAAATCACAAAAGCAATTAGGGTTTAGAAATAGCTTGACCTTACCAGCTTTTAGAGTAAGTATATATTAGTAATAAGTATGATGCTTTTAAAAACTACCAAAAAACAAAGTAAAAAATGTTAAAAACCTGTCAAATAAAATCATAAAAATATATAAAAAAAATACAACAAAAAATTCTAAAAATCAAATAAAACTAATGCAAATTTTTTAGGATTTTTGTGAGAATATAAAAATTAAAAAAAAATGAAAAATTGGTTTAAACGATGAAAAAAATGAAAAATTGGTCTTGGTACTTGATTTTTTTCTGATTTTCTGGAGAAGTTTCGGAGCAATCCGATCAAGTAGCCCAAAAACCAAATTTTTTACTAAGGTCAGCTAACAATGACCCAAAATAGAAAGATGAGAGTTATGAAGATTAATATTGTCCATAAAATGGCTATTCATGTTACAAACATGTTTAGAATTTGTGCCGATAGTTAAGATTATATAATCCAAGTTGTTTTCTCCTTAAAAAAGGGTGTTTAGGGAGTGTTCGGATTATATAATCCGAAAAAATAAGGAACGCGCCCTATTTTTTAAAGTTTTTGGATTATAAAATCCGAATTGTTGAATAACTCCTTTTTTCACCCTATAACAAAGGAAAAACTCAGTTCAGATTTTAAAATCCGAAATTCATAGGGGGCATTTTTGGAAATTTTATAGGGCACGTAAGGCATAGGATGGAAAAAGTAATAGTCTTTTTTTTCGTCTTCAAATTGATACCAAAACAATCTCACTATTCTATATTTCAATTTTTTTGTTGTAGATATTATATGAAACTCACACACACAATTATTAGATCTTTCATTCGAACACCGATGAAGATGTCTAACATTCTCTGTATTTCAATTTTTGTCTAGCATAAAAATGAAGCATAATCTCGTATTTTATTAGCTCGTGAAGTCTAGTAAAATATAAGTCAAATTGTCAATGAATGTTTATATGTAAGTGTCTTTCTATATGCTCTATGAGTCTTGAGTTTTGTTATGACCCTAGTGGACCCGGAGCTCATCTCACCTAAACATTTATTCCTAAACAAAAAAAAAATTTATTTAAATTCGTTCATGTAAAATAAGTATTTAAGAATAACCTTCCTTTGTTTATTCTACATAATATTTTCTCCCTCAATTCAAATTTAAAATTCCAAATTCCCCACAAAATATTTCTCCTTCTTTTAGATGTCTTCTATTCGCCTTCAATCTCTCACTCTCTTTTCAACCATATTCTCCTCCTCTGATTTCCCCACCCTCAAATAAAAAACCAATTACCACCTAAAAACCTTAAGGCATGTTTGGTTCGGGGTGTTTTGGGAAGAGGGAAGGGGAGGAAGTATTTTAAACTTTTTGTTTGGTTCAATCTTTGAAAGGGGAATGGGGACAAAATCCCTTATAAACTCATTTATTGCTCCCCTTAAATTGATGACTTTTTAGGGGAGGGAAGGAAAGGAGAAATGTGTTAATATAATTTTAATTACATTGAAATAATTATCCTCATATATATATATTAAAATGATAAAATAGTCCTTAATAAAAATTTAATTGTTCTTAACATACAATAACTTTGACCTGTGTGATGCACAAGTTTGATGTAATACTTAATATAAGGTCCTGATTTACTATATATGAAAACACCAATGATGTCATTGATATTCAACTTACAATTTGTGAGAAACAAAAACACAAATTCTTCTAAAAAAACACAACACAAGTTATCAGAACTTATAACTAATATAACTGATCACAAATATTTATAAACTTATGTATACATCATATTTGACATAACATTATCTTCTTCATAACTTATCAATATCTTCAAACCATTTTTTGAAGTAACTCTTGAAATTGCAATTAGAGAATGTTGATATTAAAAGATATACTACACATGTTTAAGCGATTGTCCTTGACTTTAAATAATTGTGTTTGAAGATGTACATTTTTCCAGGTTATTGAAATTATCCGTACCTATTTTTAATTCATTTATTGATAGACTTTACATATATAAGAATTCATGGAAAGTGTATATATTTTCCTGTCAAAAAAAGAAAGAATGTGTTTATATTTTAAGTACAGCAAAACGTTTCTCAAATTTAGATTTAATATCTGTCAATGTTAAATTAATTAAGTTCATGATTAATGGATTATTGTGCAATAGATGTATGTATGAGTTACGGTATATCTGATTACAATAAAACCATGAAAAGCCACTTAAGAACACTTTGATGAGATGACGTGAATCTCTTCTAACTTAACTAAGGTTTTGGGTTCGAATCCAACATTAGGAATATAGTATCGTTAAAACTGCTACGAAGGGATTGTCTACCATTTGGCTCCCACAAGGCTCAAAAGATTAGTCCTCACAGTTGCGCACAGAAGATACCTGATTTATGAAAGAAAACTATGAAAAGCCAAATACATATTTCATATTCATGCAGACATTTTACTTTTAAAAATTCTATATTTAGGGTCTATTTGGTTCAACTAATGGGAGGGAAGGGAGAAATTTTAATGGATGGGAGGGAAAGAGAGATATTTTAGTTAATTATATGTTTGGTTCGAAAGATGGAAGACGAAGAGGGGAGGAATTTTAATTAAAAACATGTTTGGTTCATAAGGGGAGGGAAGAAATTTTAAAATTTGGGATTAATGTAGTTTGCCTTGTGTCATTTGGGCGAGTTTTGGTTTAGGCCCCTGTAAAAAACACAGTTTGAGATTTCTCCTTGTAATTTGAAGATTATTTGATTTTAAACTCTAGAGATATCAGACTACGCACTTAAGCTTATATGTCGCGCTGAGTCATCATGCTTAGTGGATATTATTAATTATTTTAGCTTTATTTTAACTGCACTTGATTTTTTTCATTATTAAATGAAATAAATTTTTTTATAGAAAATAAATTAAAAATTATATAGAAATAAAAATAAAATCTTTTTTATTTTCACTTTTTTCTCCTTCATCTTCTCTACCACCATGATCTTCCTCTTTCTCATTAAACATCGTCATGAATGAGCACAAACTAATAAAAAACTTTAGTTTCATTTAACGCTTAAAATTATTTTACCATTTTGCAATTAAAATTTAATTAAGAATAATTGAGTTTTGACATATAATTAAGGATAGTTTTGTCAATGTTATAATGACATTAATTATACACTTTCTCTCCCCTCTAAAAAAACTCCAGGAAGGAAGCAATGAATGGGTACAAGGTTTTTCTCCCATCCTATCCCATCCCATCCCCATTAATAGGGGTGTTTGAAGATTGGATTGATTCTGTTTTGGGAGGAAAAACCATTCGATCCAATCTTTTTGGTTTTGTTATTTGTTCATCCAATTGGTTTGGTTTTAGAATCACATCAAATCCAAAAAAAAAATCGGTTTGGATTGAATTGATTTTCGATTTCATTGTTATATCATTTTTTCAATTTATTTTTTTAAGAAAACATATTATTTTATGACATTTCATAAAAAGGTAAGGTTACGAAAAAGATGAATAAGTAGAAAATAAAAGCAACTTAAAGAAGAAAAAAATAGTAGGTTAAAGAAAATAGTTACATAATTGAAAATTAATAATATTTCTTAAAACAAGGAGAAAAAAGTCACCATTATTGAAAAACAAGTGTAGAAAATAGTTACAAAATTGTAAATTATGGAAACATTTATAAAAATTCATATAATAATATATGGGTCATGCTAACTTGTGCCCTTATGGTACATGTTAAGGATTCCATAAAAGGTAAATATTTATTACAAAACATTAATTTTCAATCCCTAGAATAATAAATTGACACAATTTCCTAAACAAAATTTCTACTTTACGTTCCTTAACATGTGCCCTAAGGGATTATAATTAAAAATTAATTTTCAATCCCCATAATATATATACAAGTATAAATATTTTGGTTTGGATTGAATCGGTTTATACTAAGGAACCGAAAACCAATCCAATCCATTTAAAATTGCGGTTTTTATTTTGGTTTTCGATTTTTGCTTTTGTTCGGTGTTTGCTTTTTCGGTTAGTTACTGCGGTTTACATTGGATTGGATTGAACAAGAACATCCATACCCATTACGTATTCAACTTACTAATCTAAATGATCACAAATTTTTATAAACTTATTTATACATCATATTTGACACAACGTCATCATTATCATCATTAATTATTAATATATTTCAGCAATTTCTTAAAGTAACTCTTGAAATTGTAACGTATAATTGACCATGAGAGGATGTTGATATTAGAAGATGTACATTGACTTTAATTAACTGTGTCTGAAGATGTACGTTTTTCTAGGTTATTGGAATTATACATACCCATATTAATTAATTTATTCATAGACTTTACATATTAACTGATATTTTTGCATCAACATCCTTCTGGCTTGCTAACATCGTCCTCCCACCGGAACTCAGCGCCATTAACATTGTTCTAGCACCTAAAGGGGACAACCAAGAAACCATGAAAGACCTTCGTCATATATCATTATGCAATGCCCTCTACAAAATCATTGCAAAGGTCCTTGAAAACCGCTTTCGGCCTCTTATGAATAAGTGGATATCTCTGAAGCAGGCAGCGTTTGTCCATTCTCGGTTCATCACAGATAATGCTTTAACGGCTTTTGAAATTCTCCACCATATGTGTTACAAGCACAAGGGGAAAACAAGTGATATTGCTCTAAAGTTCGACATCTCTAAAGCTTTTGACAGTGTTAGCTGGTCTTATTTAGAAGCTATCCTCACTAAGACGTGGTTCTCCTCACAATGGGTTTCTTGGATGCTTATGTGCATTACTTCTATCGAATATCATGTCATCTTCAACGGAGACCGCATCGGCCCTATTAATCCTGAAAGAGGCCTTAGTAAAGGCTTCCCCTTATCTCCTTACCTCTATATTTTATGTGCAAAAGGTCTTTCATCCATTATTAAAAGTCATGAATTAAGAGGTAAGATACATGGTGCAAGAATATATTGCACAGCTCCTCCAGTTAGCCATTTGCAGATAATAACTTTATGTTCTGCAAAACAACTCCCTCTGAAGCTCAAAGTCTAAAGGACATCCTAGCTCACCATGAACATGCTTGAGGGGTAGCTATCAACTATGGTAAATCTGCTATTGCCTTTAGCGTTAATACTCCTTAAGACATCGTCAATGTTTTTTTTGCTTCTCTTGGCGTCTCACATTCCATTCGCAGTGGGAAATATCTCGGGCTCCCATCCATGGTAGGTCGTAGCAAGAAGGCTATATTCTCATATCTGAAAGATAGAATTTTGAAAAAATGTCAATCATGGAGTGTTCGATTGATTTCTTGTGCCGGTAAGGAAATTTTGGTCAAATATGAAGCACAAGCAATCCCTTCTTACTGTATGAGTGCCTTTCTCCTCCCCACATCTCTTTGTGAGGAGATTTAAAGAATGATGAACTCTTTCAATTGGGGTTCGAAAAAGAACAGTCGTCGTGGAATCAATTGGATGAGATGGTATAAGCTTACTCTTCACAAAAAATTTGGAGGCCTAGGATTTCATGATATGGAAGCTTTCAATTTATCTATGCTTGGTATGGAATGTTGGAATCTCTTGTCCGACTTTTCTTCACTACTCAATCGTGTTCTCAAAGCCTAATATTTCTCGCGTAGGGATTTCTTGGATGCTCCTCTCAATCATAATCCAAGCTATACTTGGAGGAGTCTTTGAAGTACTCAACGTTTACTTACCTTGGGTTATAGATGGAAAATTGGTGATGGCTCTAGAATTAATGTGTGGTAGATGCCTTGGCTTCGTAATTAGCATTCTCTCAAGCCCTCCACTACTCCACCGCCCCATTATGGGGAACTCAGAGTCATCCTTTTTATGCATCCGAATATGACTTCTTGGGACCATAACTTAGTGCTCTATATTTTTAATCATTCTGACGCTGCAACCATTCTCCCCACTCCTCTTTATAACTTCCCAAGTAAAGAAACGTATCTGGAATTCAACAGTTGATGGCTCCTATGGAAATTAAAGGTCCCACCGAGAGTTCGTTTCTTTCTTTGTCGATTGGCTCATCAAAGTTTGCATACCCGGTCTAACCTTTCCATTCGTGGTATTCCTTGTGACGACTCATGTGTATCTTGTAATATTTTTACAGAGTCGAATATGCACACCTTTTTCATTTGCACTCAGGCCACTTCTTGTTGGGAAATAATTGGCATTGACAGCTTGATCCAAAATATGGTACAAACAACTGTCATGACTCTTTGGAGTTTGTGGAAGAGCTGCAATCTGAAGCTATATGAATCTACCGATACTACCCATGTTGCCATTGTATCTCATGCCCGTGATGTTCATTGCGAGTGGAGCTGCATGCAAAAGGCGAAATCCACTCAGCCTAATTCGGGCAGCAACTTCTCATGGACGAAACCTCCAAATGGTATGATCAAGTGCAATGTGGATGCCACTATTTTCAATAGGAATTCCATGGTAGAGTGTGCTATGTGCTTTCGATATTCATTGGGGCAACTTTTACTCGGAAAATCAAATTATATGCAAATTTCTGTTTAAGTTCTCGAAGTGGAAACCATTGGGCTACTAGAAGGTATGAAGATGGCAATCTCCAATGGCACGCATAATGTTATATTTGAAACTGACAGTAGATCTTTGGTGAATGCACTCTACTCTACTACTACTACCACTCCCCTCAATGAATTTGAAGACCTTGTGATTCAATGTAAAAATATCTTGTTAAGTTATCACGACTTTGTGGTGTCGTTTGTTAGGAGGAAAGTAAATAAAGTTGCTCATAGTATTGCTAAAGCCACCTCATCTCATCCTCGCCCCTTTGTTTTCCATGTTGTTCCCACTACTATGTACTCTCTTATTATGAGTGAAATGCAGTAATTTCGCCTTTGCTAAAATAAAAACAACCCAAACATATCAAATTGAATGGGTGTTTGAAGATGTACATTTTTCTAGGTTGTTGGATTTATATGTACCCATTTTTAATTCATTTATTGATAGACTTTACATATATAAGAATTCATTAAATGTATTTATAGAACTAAACATGTCAAATTGAACGGTGTTTGAAGATGTACATTTTTCTAGGTTGTTGGAATTATACGTACCCATTTTTTTTTTTTTTTTTGTT
>Ga0228710_1003314_pt1 | contig 25668 bp, 18 predicted proteins | sample MedpolnodulmetaG_FD_177995 | JGI IMG/M metagenome (GOLD analysis project Ga0228710, IMG submission 177995) | Root nodule microbial communities from Medicago polymorpha collected in Santa Monica, California, United States - pink nodules | ecosystem: Host-associated > Plants > Roots > Nodule...
CAAAAAAAAAAAAAAAAAAACTCTCGATGTTATGGAAGATGAATATTATTTTTTTAATATATTTTATTGTATTTCATCAAATTGTAAATAGGTTTATCAAAAAAAAAATCGTAAATAAGTGTGTTTCAGTGATTTATAATTACAATTTTTTTAGAGGGGTTATAATTACAATTTTTATTACTATTGCAAGAAGTAACCAACTCGTGTCTAATGGTGCAACATCACTAGTAGCCATCTCCTTCTTCACAACGATGACAAAGGTCGGCGTTAGGAATGTTCAAATGCAATATTGATGCTTCCTTTTCAATAGCACGCAACATAGGTACATGAATGTGCACTTGGGATGATATTGTCACGTATGTACTTGCTAAACTTTATGGTTCTCTCCCGTGTGTTTAGTGGATACGGGAGAGACGTTGGGACTCTATCATGATATTAGGTGGGCTAATAAACTACGACCAACAAACATTGATTTTGAGGTGACTTAGAAAAAGTTGTCGACTACTTTAGGAGAGGTAGCATAGATATTACGGAGTTAGGGGGAAATTATGGAGTCTTATAAGCATTAGAGTAGTTTATTTTTCAAAACTCTCATGTCGTGCTTACTCAAAAACATGTGAATTAGGTCGCTCATGCTTTAACAAGGATAGTCAAATTTCGAGCTAGTCCCCACATCTTTATCGATGTACCCACATGTATTATTGGTTTGCTATCAAAATGATATAAGCTTTTTTTTCTCTAAAAAAGACATCTTCAAGCAAATGCTTGAGAATTTCAGTTTGATTTTGTAGCTTTTTGTTTGGATTTTGACCCTATAAACCCCTATAATGTCCCTACCAACTGAGATAAATTCGGAGAAAAAAAATCAAAATCTAGATATAAAAACACACCTACTTTAATTTAGTGTGTGGCAAATACTAAGGATAAAATATGTAAACATTTCCATCTTCAAAGAACAAAATTAGAAAATAAAATAAAATAAACAAATATAACTAAAGTTGTAAAATTAACTAAAACATATTAATATAGGAATACTTCGATTTTGAATATTCTTATTTACACATTTTAGGCCATCGTTCAAGGCTTCACTTGAGGGTTTGAAACCAATTCTTATCTTCCGTTACTTTAAGTTCCTTGTCCTTCTTGTTCACCTTTTGATGAGTTATCACATTCATGTTTATGATCCTTGTCAACAATGTTGCTCTTACCATTGGTGTGGTTGTTGTTGCTACAATCATGATCTACTATGGTGGACGTGACAACAACCTGAATTTCTTGGAGTTCTGAAGTGATTTCTAAATGAGTCACTTTTTTTGTTTCTTTGCTCTTGCCCCATAACACCATATACAGTCCAATCATTATTAGTACTGCTCCAATTACACTATAAATATTTCAAAAACCATATCAATATAAGTTCTCAACATTAATCATAATATACTACAAGTAATAATTTGGGAAATAAGAAAATGTATTGTCAACATAACTCTAAACTAGTTTTTATACAAACATTTAATTAGAGTTCAATATTTTACAATTATTTCAAAAAATTCACTTCTTTTTTTTCTTCCAAAAAATGCACTTATGAAGTGTACTTATGTAACAATGATACATTCTTATTTCTTTTATCCAAAATAAATGACACATTCTTATTAGATGTTAATGTAAAACTAATTTATTTCAACAATGCATCTTTGTAAAACTTTGGTAAATTACAATATACTTAGGTATACATAATGTGTATATACCTTCCCAAATATAGGTTTTCATCCAACATCAAGGAACCGGCAATGGCCACAAGTACAAGCATCAGAGGATTGAAGGCAGAGGCGTATAGTGGACCTCTCATCCCTACACACCATGCAATGACGATAACCATTATTCCAGAGGCAACAATTCCCTGCGACAACACCAATTAAATTCACCATGTTGAAACTTAAAATAACAAATTATGCTAATCAATAATTATGAAAAAATTAATTAACATTTAACATACGGAATATGCTGAAGTCAGAAGCCTGATACTCCAACCCAACCTCCATTGGCTCCAATCCTTCTCAACACAAAGGGCAAAAACAGTTGCTTGAATTGCCCCCATTAAAGACATTAATGCCGTACTTGAATAATGTCCTCGGTACTCTTTGCTCATCTTAGCCTGTAACGATGTCGTATATTATATTAGATTAAAATGATATCAATAAAAATGTCGTTGTTCCTTTACAATTGAACACAATAAATTCTATATCGTAACAAAAACAAGTTATTTTGATGGATTTTACCTGAATGATTAGCCATAAGGCAAAGCAGAAGCAACTTCCAAGACCAAAAAAAATACCCAGCAATTTACTTCCAGAGTTATCATTTAGTGTTCCATTTTTTCCCTTATGCAAGAGGTTAATGTGGAAGGTCCATATGTTAATTTCAACACCTTTGAGAAATGTTAACAACATTGCCCCTCCAATTCCTGTTATTGTTCCCAACACCTTAGCTTTGCCTGCTGCCGTTTGGAAATTCAATCTTTCATAACTAAGCAAAATGAAACAAAATATACAAAAACAATTAATGTCAATAATATAGTATGAATATGATCTATGTCATATTTAAATAATAATAGTAATAATAATAATGTATCATAAATGTCCCGTGAGCATAGGTCGGTTGGTAGGACAATGAATTATTATATGCAAGGGCCGGGGTTCGAACCCCGGACACCCCACTTATTCACCTTATAAGGTGAATTCTAGCCACTAGGCTACCTGACCAAAAAAATAATAATAATGTATCATAACCAACTATACACTAATGTGTGCGCGCGTGCGCGCATGCACACACACATTATTCAATAAATTCTAACAAATCTCAAAATATCTTTAACTGAGTTTAGTTTGAGTACGTACCCAAAAGAAACGGCTAAGATAAAAGTGACGGCAGGAATGAGATTATAAACAGCTGAAGCAAATGTTGCTGATATCAATGCCAATGACTCAAAATAAAGGTTTTGGAATAAACTTCCCCTGTTATTTTATTGTATAATCATATAAAAGAAATTGTTAGATTAATTTTTACTTATAATACATTATTATTTAGCTAATATGGAAGTGGAAATTAAAGGGTGATGAAGTTTACGCAATCTTACCCAAATAGACCACAAAAGAATGACATAAAAACTACCCTCCAAGTCAACTGTGGTCTATTCTTCCTGTAAATTAAGAATAAAGGAAAAACAAGTTAAATAACAAAGTAATTAATTGAAAAATAAAAATATAGTACAAAATGTTAATCATCTATCTAATACTTATATATATATATATATGAATATATGAATGAATGTATGGAGTAATTGAGAACCTTTCAAAAATAAGAGCTAGTGGAATAGTGGTAGCTGCTGCAAAAATGAGACGGTAAGCTGTAAGAACCCTAACACTCATTCCATCGTTTATAGCAAGTTTGTAGAGGACATTTACTGAAGCAAATGCAATCTGAACCATCAACATCATCAAGGCTGGCTTCAATCCATGCACTACTTTCCTAGTATCCCTCATTTTCTTTTCAAGTGTTGTTGTAAACGAAACTTGTACTAGATATTTATTTTCTTCAATATATATTTCTATATATATCACGTACAATATTAGTTAGCTTCTGCAAAAGGGTTTTGTGATTGAAGGAATTAAATGGTAAGTACAATGATATGAAGTTATATATAAGTTCTATGCGATGGGTAGTTTACACATATAAAGCAAAAGTACTTAATGGAGAACACAGATTTCCAAATTCAAATTAAAAGGCATGTTTTTTTTTATTCCACATAGTTTAGTCAATTTTGATAGACATATACGTCACTGATTGTGTTTTCAGGTTGGACCTTTGATTAACAAATTTACATCGTGGGGTTCATGAATTAAGATCCTAATTTAATTTGTTGCAACTTTTTTTTTGAGGAAACAACCTAATTTGTTGCAACTTGTAACATTGTGTTTGTGCAACTTTATCATTCATCACACATGGGATCAAGTGGTGTACTTAGACATAGGGTGCTGCTAGTACTAGGAGCAGAAATAAGGATTCGACACTTCAACTATAAATAAAACATATATGTTTAACTCATTAGTTTATTTTCCCTATATTCCTTGTTATGTTATGCTACAAGTATTTTTTACTATATGTCTAAATTGAGTTGGATGTCCAAATTCTCGGGTCCTATTGCATTTTTGTTGTGAATCACTAGAATTTATATATCTGTGGAACATTTACGTGATTCATCAAGACAATTCTATTTCTTAAATAAATTCTACTAAATATATGATCAACAAATATTTTATTCTTCGAGAAAATATGACATACTAATTAACTCTTTAATATGTTTTTTCTATATTATAAATGAAATCTTCCATTTCTTTGAGAAATAGAGAAGATCTTGATTCACATTTCCGTGACTTTAAAATGTGTTCATGTCTAGTTAGATATATCTAAAGCACAAACATATCATTTAAATCACTGCAAGTTTTTTTTAATAAAATGAAAAGCAACAATTTAATATTTTTTTTGCATGGTTGGGGTGTGATAATAAATTATTGGAACCAAAACATACATAAGTCTATTACCATATGCGCAAACAAGCACATAGAAATATATTGTTTTATGGGTTTGGTAGTGCAATGCAACTGTTGGAACTTGGAAGCACACACGATATAAGAAAGAAGTTTGAGCATCAGAAATTTGCGTGGCAAATCTTTAATTAGCACTCAGAATTTTATAATTAAATAATTTAACAAAGAAAACGAGAAAATTGCATTTTCATATTTACAAGAGTTTGTTTCTTTAGTTGGAAGAGAGTTGGACCACCGGTTAGAGTTCGAAGTGGAAATAATTCACTTCCCAGTTAACTCAAAAATGGAAACAACTTTAAAGTGACAGTATTGTTTATATAAAAACTAGACTATAACCCGAACAATGTATGAGTTTTTGTAGAGTTTCACATATAAGTACCTAAACTAAGTACAAAATCTCAAAAAAGAAAATTAAAAACATTCTGTTTGCATCAACAAAAATGAATATGGAATTAAACTCATAAACACAATAAAAATGAGTGCCTTTAGGATTGCATATCTATTTTAGAAGCCACAATATTTCAATAAAAATGCTAGTGGTAAAAGCTTTAAGGTGTTATTATGGGTATCCGGTTCGATTCCTTGCAAACTTTTTTTTTCTTCAAAATAATTATTTAGACCCGCCAAAAAAGGTGAGATTAGGGTTAATTAGGGTTGATTGGAGACTTCAAAAAACGCAAATTGAAACAACCCAAAAAACGCAAAACGAACCAACCCAAACTGCAAAAAACTGCATTTGGATCGGATGTGTTCGAATAATTTTTTTACTCAACTGCATGATTTGGTTTGCGGTTTTTGTTTTACCCAAACCAAACTGCAACATAAGAAAAACATTAATTAAACATATGTCATCTAGACCAATACTAATAGAAACTCAATGAAAATTTTTATAAGACATATTTTTTCTCTTGATAAGTTTCTTCTTTACTTTTTACTTAAAAAATGTTCTACCTGAACTTTTAGTGAATGTTAAAAATCTTTGTCTTTTGTATTTCTTACAAAATATTATTAGTTTTTGCTCACGTTTTAAATTTGATCTATGTTAGTTGGGAAATTTTTTGGTTAGAAATGAAATTGTAATGTTGGATGAAATTTAAAACATTTTTGAAAATATATTTTAAACTTGATTTTAATGCTTGAAACAAAAAGTTGTATTGTCTCGGAAAAAAAACCGCACCATTCGATCCAAACTAAACCACATTAGTTTGGTTTGGTTCAGATTTTATTTTAAAAGTCAACCGAACCAAACCAAACCACATGCTTTTTTATCTTACAGTTCAGATGTCTTTTAACCTCAAAACCGAATCAAACCACATCGTGAGCACCCGTACAATTAACATATAGTTAACTTATATGAGTCTAACCTTGTTCGTACAAAGTTCAAATTCCGTAGGAACGAGTATAAAATGGTCACCACTTTAATTAACAAATTTTTTATCTTTCTCTAATTTTTTTCCCCTAAAAAAAATATCTTTCTCCATTTTTTCTAAATGCAAAATCAATAATCTAAATTTATTTTTGTTCTAATTGCCTCAGGTAGAAAATGTAGTTTGGTTATACTCCGCAAGGAATGATGCAATTTCTATCTAGACTCTATTTAGTAAAACTAATCGATAAATTTGTAGCTACTTCAAAAAATGATAAATTTGCAGTGTTTGATAAAATTAACAGTTGAATTAATTTATAAATACAAAATGACATGAAAAAGATACTTTGGTTAATCAAAGCCCTAGTCACTCAACCACTTTGGGAGGCAGCTACAAACAAATGTGTGTATCTTATTTTTATTGGTAGATGTACGAAATGACAATCACGGTTATAAACTCATTCATAAAAATGGAGGAACCAATGTTCAAACCCCGGTCACAAACATATGACATCCGACCTATCAATTTTATTATTTTTATCAATTGAGCTAAAATTTTTTTTGTTGAGTAAATTGAGGTAGAACTTGTGAACAACCAATATATGTATGACAAAATATCATATGATTAACATTTATGTATACTTAAAGAATCAAATATACTTTAGTGACGGCTTTGTATTGGATGTTAATTTTATTTAATTTTTATCTAGTAATATTAAGAAGGTTGTTGTTGATATGACATACGGTTATTTGGTCGATATGAAAGATGATGAATGAAAGTTCTTTTTCATTCTAAAGACCAAGAGTAGTGATATTTGTACATCCAATTGATGACAACTTTGGTGACAACTTTATTTTTCTCTCTTTTTATTGGTCAAAAACAATGGAGAGAGAAAAAGGAAGAGAGAGAATAAGAATGTAATGTGAGTATGAGAGAGAAAGTTGTCCAAAAGTTGTCACATAATGGTTGTACAAATATCATTTCTCAAAGCCTAAGAGCCCGAAGGGGAGGAGGTGATGGACAAACCTAAACAACAATCTTAGCAATGATTTATGGGGAAAAGTTTGGGATATCCATACTTTTTTTTGTTACACTGGGATATATGAGTGATACGAAAATCCTTTAGATTTATTCTGGTGGACAAAGTTACTATAGAAATATAGAAAGAAAGAAATTGTATAATGTAATTGATAATTACAAATTTTAAATAGTAGAAGTAATGCTTAGATATAGCAAAACCCACTAACTATTGGCGCATTTAATACTAACACACAAGACTTTTATTTATATGACCAAGCCTTTGCATATTTCTTCATATTACCCGATGTGGGACATTATTCTAATTATTATTATTGATATCCTCCTGCAAGTTGTATGGTTTGAAAGAGAGATGCAACTTGGACAGTAAGTAATTGAACCTAGGACGAAGCAGGGGTTTGGTTAGAATATCAGCAAGTTGATCATCGGTAGAAACAAAGGATACTCAAAACTTGCCATTTTGAAATTTTCTCGGACAAAATGATAGGCTAAGGCTATATGTTTCATTCGAGAATGAAATACAGGATTAGCACTAAGGTGGGTAGCACCGAGGTTGTCACAATAGATGGCTGGATTGGCTTTTGGAGTGTGGCCGAATTCAGTGAGTAGGGAAGAACCCATAGTAGCTCACTCGCTGTGTCAGCCAAGACTTTATATTCTGCTTCTATGGAAGAGCGAGCAACAGAACGTTGTTTTCGAGAGCTCCAAGAGATGGGCGTGCTGCCAAGATATAACAGATAACCAGTGGTGGAGATATAATCATCCTTGTCGCCTGCCCAGTCCGCATCTGAGTAGGCGTGAGATTTAATGGGGCGGTCGTCGAAATGAAGACGCCTTTGTCACAGAAATCCGCCAAGTATCTGAGCACTCTTTTGAGTGCAGTCTAATGCGTTGTTCTGGGGTTTTGCATGAATTGGGAGAGTTTGTTTGTGCTGAAGGCAATGTTTGGGCGAGTAAGGCTCAAGTATTGGAGGCTTCCAACGAGCGCTCGATACTCGGTTGGAGACGATAGGAGACCGCCGGAATCCTTGAGTAACTTATTTGTGGCAGACAATGGAGTGGATGCTGGTTTCGTATCTGCCATGCCTGATTTATGCAATAGATCAGTGATATATTTCCTTTGGGAAAGGAATATGTCCGCCGTAGACGGAATCACTTCAACCCCCAAGAAATAATTAAGACATCCAAGGTCTTTCAAAGAAAAGCGAGCGGTGAGTGTGGCGATGAGTGTGGAGACCTCGACAGGAGAACTCCCGGTAACAATGATATCATCAACATATACTAATAAGTATAATGTAACACCTAGTTTGCGGTGGATGAATAAAGAGGCATCAACAGTGGAGCTGACGAAGCCAAGGGATAAATGGAATATCTGAAGCTCTGTATATCAGGCACGAGGTGCTTGCTTTAACTCGTAAAGTGCCTTTTTGAGACGACAAATATGATCAGGGAAGGTTTTGTCGACAAATCCAGGTGGTTGTAACATGAATACTTCCTCCTTGAGCGTACCTTGGAGGAACACATTGTTGACATCAAGCTGACGAAGGGACCATCCTTGAAGAACTGCAAGTGTAAAGACAATTCGAATAGTCACCGATTTAACAACTGATCTGAATGTTTCTGTGAAGTCACATCCAGGGCGTTGATGAAATCCTTTGGGGACTAGTCGTGCCTTGTAACGATCAGTGGAGCCATCCTGATTTCGTTTGATATGAAAAACCCATTTACACCCAACCAAATTCTGAGCAGAGGACCGACTAACAAGATCCCATGTGTTATTGTTGTGTAAGGCATCAAATTCAGCTTGCATAGTCGAGCGCCAATCAGGGTCACGAAGGGCTTGAGTGATATTGCTCGGTTCGATGGGACATAAGGTGCGAACATGAAGGTTAAGCTTTTTGATGGGTTTAACATTGTTGTTTTGAGAACGGGTGATGATCCCACCGGCGTTGGTAGACTGGTTGTTGTGTGGGCGAGCAGTGGGTGGGGGCGGTGGTGGAGGCGTTGGCGATGTAGTGATGTTGACTAGTTCATTGGATGTTGGAGACGCGGGCGAGGATATTTGAATGTTTTGGGCGACCTCAATGGAGTTTGGTGAAAAGGGCGAAGATGTTTGAGTGGGTTCGGCGAGCTCGCTGGTAGTTTGTGGGGAGGGCGACTGTTGTTGAGTGGTGTGTGCGAGGTCATTGGGCATTGGTGATGAGGGCGCAGACGGGTGAGTGATATGGGCGAGCTCATTTGGAGTTGCGGGATGTTGAATGATTTGAGTGAGCTTGTTTTGGTTTGGCGAAACAAGCGTCAAATCTGGGGCGAGTGCCTGTGTTTGAGTAGAAAGGGTGCTAAACGAAAATTCTGATTTAACAAACTTTACATGGCGAGAGATGTAAATCACGCCAACGAGACACAAGTATGCATGTTGATCAGCCGAATAACCTACAAAAACACACATAGCAGACTTTGGTGCAAGTTTATGGTTAGCATATGGCTTAATCCAGAGAAAGCACAGACATCCAAAACATTTTAATCTATGATAGTCCAGGCTAATGTTGTGCAACTTGAAATAGGGTGATTGATACTTAAGAATGGGAGTGGGAAGGCGATTTATAAGGTAGGCTGCAATAGTCATGGCGTTAGGCCAGGAGGTGAGGGGTATGCCTAAGTGATAGAGAAGGGTGAGACCGGTCTCGGCAATGTGACGATTCCGGCGTTCTGAATTTCCATTATGTTCAGGTGTGTGGGGTGGAGTGGTGTGATGACTTATACCATGATTGCTTAGAAAAGGGAGAAGACCAATGTATTCGCCACCATTATCTGTGTACAATATTTTTATTTGTTGTTTATGGAAATTTTCAACAAGGGTTTTAAATTTGGGAAATATGATTTGTACATCAGATTTACGTTTCATTGGATAGAGCCAAATATAACGGGTGAAGTGATTAACAAACATGAAATAGTAGCGAAGATCATCAATAGATAAAATGGGCGAAGTCCATACATCTGAAAATATTATTTCTAATGGATAATACGATATAAGAGTAGATTCATGGAAAGGAAGTTTGTGACTTTTACTAATTTGGCATGAATAACAATCAGATTGCTGGAATTGATTTGTGCCTAAAGAAAAATGCTGGGAAATAAATTTGAAAATAGAGGATGGTGGGTGCCCAAGCTTATGGTGCCATGATGTGGGTGAGTCCTTGCGAATGGTGTGAACAACTGGTGTGGGGGCAGGCCATCGATAAAGTCCATCGATACATGAGCCTTTATGAGTTGTTTGGCCAGTCTGTCTGTAAGTCCTTCACATAAAAGGAATGTGACAGAAAAAGAACAGTAGAGTTAGTTTGTTTGGTAAGTTGGGAGACATAAATAATTTTTTGTTTCATAGAGGGAACACACAAAACATTAGACAAGGATAAATCATTAATTAAAAGTGTTCCAGAGTGAGAGATGTTTAAACCTGAACTGTTGCCCATGAACAACGAGTCAGGACCCGTGTAGGGACGGTGGATTGCCATATTTGCAAGGTCATTTGTTATGTGATGTGTTGCTTCACTATCAACCAAAAAATCAGTTTGTTGGGAACCAGGAGTTGCAGTGTTGACCTAAGGCGAGTCACGAGGAGGTGAAGGGATATCAGGATGTTGCTGTCGGAAGGTGCGACACTGGGATAGAACATGTCCTTTGACATTACACCACTGACATTTGCCAAGGAAGGGTTTGCGATTTCCAGGGCGTTGATTTGATTGTGCAGGGAGCTGGGCAAGGCGCGATTTGTTGTTGTAGTTGGGTCTCACCTGAGCATTCAAGGCGGTGAGTAGTGCAGGACTTTGTTGCTGAACAACGGCGATTGAGAGTTCCTGGATGAGAAGCTTCTCAAGAAGGTCGTCAAAGGTAATTGGGTTATCCCTTGCATTCACTCCGTCAATGACAGAGCGATAGCCGTCGTCGGGGCCGCGTAGGATGTAATCAATCATGTCTTCAATGGATACAGGTGATCCAAGCGAGGCAAGGAGATCGCCTGTTTGCTTCAGGAAGTGCATATAGGTGGTGATAGATTGAGTACCTTTTGATGCTGTCCGAAGGTGCTCCTTTAGTTGCTTGAGATGGTTGCGAGAAGCCTTGGCATAGGTGTTCTTGAGGAGGGTCCAAAGACCGTGTGAGGTCTTTGTTTGGGAAACCAGGGAGGCAACCTCATTTGAGAGGGTGGTGAGGAGGGCGCCATAGACGAGGCAATCTTGTCGTCGCCAAGTTTGATAGGCCGGATTTTCTGTTGTCACTGGAGTCTCGGCGGTGGTTGTGATCGTTTTGGACGGCGCCGGTAACGATCCATCTGGGTATTTGAGGAGATCATAGCCATCAAGGAAAACTTCAAACTGGAATTGCCAATTAAGGTAATTGGTGGGAAGAAGTTTGGTTACACTACCAAGGGTGATGCAAGCAAGTGGTTTGGATGGTTCATAGGGGTTGGTGATTGAGGTATAGCTGTCGGTGGCCATGGCGGCGAGGGTGACAGCTGGGGTTAGGAACGACGTCCTTATTTAGAGGGAGAGGGGGCTTGACCGTTTCAGTCTGATACCATATAGAAATATAGAAAGAAAGAAATTGTATAATGTAATTGATAATTACAAATTTTGAATAGTAGAAGTAATGCTTAGCTATAGCAAAACCCACTAACTATTGGTGCATGTAATACTAACACACAAGGCTTTTATTTATATGACCAAGCCTTTGCATATTTCTTCATATTACCCAATGTGGGACATTATTCTAATTATTATTATTGATAGTTACTTCATCTATAACAAAGGATTTAGTGCCACTTGTACTTTTATCTTATCTAATTGAATAAGTAAGTTTGTTGTTAAAAATAAAAAATTGAAAGTCATTTTGAACAAACTCACATCACCGGGTTAAAAAAAAGAAAGATAAAATGCCTACAAATATAGCAAAATAAAAGTGTCTGAAATGTTGAAATTTGAGGCCTAACTCATCCTTACAAAATCAAGAGTCTCATCTATCCGATGTGGGACTTGGGTTTGGTGCGTAAATAGGTAGGTGGCCCTTGAATTCGACAAGCTCTGATACCATGTTGAAATTTGGGGTCTAACTCATCCTTACAAAACCAGCTTGTGAGGTGAGGAGTGTCTCTATATAAACTTTCATCAAGAGTCTCATCTATCCGATGTGAGACTGAGTTTTTTCCCAATATGAAATGCACACGACCTTTAACATGTAACGTTTAAAATGCTAAAGTTATATCTTGAATTTATAACGAACATCAAGCAAAGAAAGTTTGTCAATTTAAAATGGAACGAACACCGAAATAAGACGAAAAATCACACAACGTTGCACAAATACGGTGAACAAAACAAAATCGTTATGCTTAGAAGACAAAATCACATGAAGAAAAACACCAAAGAAAAACTAAATCTTGTGAAAACCACTTATTTAAATATAAGAAAAAGAAAAAAAAATTGGTTTAGATGGTTGATTTCGAATCAAAAGGAAAGTACTTGATGTATGAATACATTTTTACTTGATGTGCAATGTTGGTACACATATTTTTCACTCATCAATAATGAATTGATCCGAATGTTAAGTAGTTTGTACCATTTAACTAAGTGATCAATGATTCGATCATTGGTTCTTGTATATAGAGCAAATTTGGTTGGGAAAGAAGAATCAACCTTATACACCCCACAATTTTTTTCTAGATGGGGATTAGTCAATGTTAAACGCGGTAAAAGAAAAATTACTATTATGCCATATCATTTCACTCTTTTAAATTTGTTTTACAATAAATTAACACTTACAATGCATGAACCATGAACTCTATATAATATGCTAACACGTTAATTAAAGTATCTTAAATTAGTGGCCATGTATATAGAATTACTGTAATTCAAACTTTATTAACTACAGCTATTATTGAAAGGAAACATTGTTACTGTTAATCCCACTATCAGCGTGGGGTGCTTTTTTCAACTAATAATGGAGGCTCAGCCAGCCGGCGGCCTTTTGGGGTGCTTTTTTCACCAAACCTCGGCGGCAGTATTTTCCTTTCCATATGGTACACAGTTTCCATTTTATATACTAATTAAACTTTTTGAAAGGGGTTTGTTTTTATATGTTAGTTTTTTCTTCAAAATCAAAGAAAGTACATAGAAAATACAAGGAAGATGGGAGGAAAGAAAGCAAGCAGAAAACAAATTGAATGGAAAGAAAAAGACTAGAAATTGAATTGATTTATTAGTTGGTTTGGTATCAATAAGATATCGAAAGGAAAGAAAAATAAAATTGTTCTTTTCTCTTGTTTGATGTAGGATGAAAAGTAGGAGGTAAAAAACAACAGGCTTAATTATACTTTTGGTCCTCGCATTTTGACCAGCTCACGAAAATGGTCCTGCCTCTTTCAAATCGAACAAAATCGTCCCTAAACTATATGTTTTTTGGAGTTTTAGTCCTACCTCCTATTTCCAACTCCAGAAACACAGAGAAATGACAGTATTAGGCAATTTTAGACCTACCACATATGTTCAACCATGAAATAAACAATGAATAAAGCATGTGGATACAATGAATCTACTCTATTAAGCACATTAACCAAAAAAACCCTAATTTGAAACATATCTTATAAATTACGGTTTTTTTCTTAGTGTGTTGAATAAAGTGGATTTCTTGTACCCACATGCTTTATTCCTTGTTTATTTCATGGTTGAGCATAAGAGATAGGTCTAAAACTGCCTAAAACTGTCATTTCTCTGCGTTTCTGGAGTTGAAAATATGAGGTAAGACTAAAACTGCAAAAAACATATAGTTTAGGGACAATTTTGTTCGATTTGAAAGAGGCAGGACCATTTTCGTGAGCTGGTCAAAATGTGAGGACCAAAAATGTAATTAAGCCAAAAGAATATTAGTACAACGATTTTGGCAACTGATTTTGTTTAAATAATTGAATTCTTTTATTATTTAATAATTTTAATTGGTTTCAAAGAAAGAATAGATCTCAACCGTTGGTTTGCACTTATGTCATCGATTGTAAAGAGAAATTTCATAAAGTGAGAAACTAAGCAGTGTTATTTATCAAATCACAAATCTAGATTACTCATAGTGTTTATGTACAAATTTTATAGCTTCTGCAATACACAACTCTCTAACTAAATCTAGTGAGAAAATTGTTAACAAACAGTTAGTTAATTATCTAACTTCATGCATAAGTAACCTCTATTATCTCACTCACTGCTACAATTAACAGGCCTGACAACAGAACCTGTGGATATTCACCTCAACTTGACGGGGAAAACCATTATTAATTGGGTGCTAGAGTATGTTTAGAATTTCTGAGCTATTCAAAACGATTAATTTCTTGATTCTCTATTTCACTCAAGTTCGGTCCTCCTATTTTCTTAATGCTTTGAAAAGGTTAATGCTAGTTACCGGGGGATTTAGATTTCTTTTGTCTTGTTATGAGTAAACTTGAGAGCCAAAACTTTTCAATTTAGTACCATTGGAGTGAAGTGGATTGTGATGTAAACATGCGATAGTTAATGACGCCAATAAATTCTAAGGACAAATTAGAACTGAGATGGAATACAAACTAACAATATACATTTAAAGGCTTTTTGTATTAGTAAAATTCTAGATGTTTAAATATGATTTTAGTCTCACCTACTTTTTATTTTGATCTTTATGTTTGATGGACGAATCCATCTATCTGACTATTTAGAAGTTGTCACTTTATAATGTCGTTATGGGTTCTTTACCTTCTTGCTTTATGTTTTTTGTTTGCTAAGACTATGTTGTAAACCATTTTTAGGCATATCTTGTACTTAACTTGATTTCACTCTTTATTTAATATATCGACTTTTGTTTTTTGCCTCTTAAAAAAAAATGATTTAGTCTTACAATTATAACTTTTTCTTTTGTTTTAGCCCTACAAATTTTATGTTTGAGTTCAATTTCTGCAAATTCAAAAACCGATTGTTTTTAGCTTGAGTCACGTGGCGTGATTATATTGGACAAGATTTGGCATTAAAAAGTAAAAACATCCGTTCTTAAATTTGCATAGACTGAACCTAAACAAAAAAAAAAACTTACAAGAGTAAATAAAAAAAAAATACTATTATTACATAAACTAAAATCATATTTAAACATAACTTCTTTTTTTGCATAAATTAATCACTCTGCAACTTGCTATCTTTTGCATCCTTGAGTTTGTTGGTACAAAAGTAATTAAATCCTACGCATAGAGTTACCAAAAAAAATTAAAAAATTCTACGCACACATTAGAACACGAGGTGAAAATCTGTCTAATGTTAATAACTTAATATACTCACCAAATACATTACTTATGAACTAACCATTGGTTTAAGTATACTGCTAATTTTAAGCTTTCTTGAAATGCATTATGCATAAATTATACTATATACCATTAACATGGACTTCCATATACGGATGATAGCTCATATTAGAAGCAACAAAAGAAAATTGGCCAATTTGATCCACTCTATATTAAACACTAACTCACGTTGAATTCAGGCTTGTATAATTGCCACCTAAATATGATGGTGGAATGGAAATTATGGATGAAGCCACTCTGCATCCAATCAATGATAGTGAAAGTAACTTTGTTCTTCTACGTACGTACTCTCTAATTCCATAGTTCCTTCTTATAGGCTTTTTACTCGCGCCACTTTTTAATATATCTCTTCCAAAATTAGCAACTTATTCAGCGCACTTATATACCATTAATCATTCAATTCCATAACAAGGAAAGGTACTGTTGATGGGTTTGGCAACCCTTATGGAATTAAGATAAGGGAAACGAAGTCTACTAAAAGGTGGAGAATAACAAGTCGCAATGTAATTTTGGAACAAATTTACATGGTCGATAATAAAAATAAAAAAAAGGATTCCAAGTTTTCATATGTATTCTTTCTATTTGAAACTTTTCATATGGTAGAGGGAAATTGATTAAGTGTAGTCAAAACTTTTTTTATAATTTTTTTTTATCTTATAATCACTTTGATAACTTTTTTGTAATCAGCGATTAATTATTATCACCTTGATCATAAAAAATAAAAATAAAAAAATTGTGTCAACATTCACTAATTGCAATTCATTAATCCACATAATAGCATGATCAAGGTCCAACTCTTCCCCTATTTCCATAGAGCACACCCGTGAAAAAACGACATAGTTTTGGCAAGCACATAACAGCTTGTATCATCCCAGATACACATCCCAATGTTCATCTTGTTGCGGGTGAACGAGAACGACACATCTATATTGCACTCAAGTCTCCCAATTATCGGTTTCTTACATATAGGCATCCGATTTGGCATGTGACGTCGTTGGACATGGCCGGACACTCCAACACTATTGTTGTCCTTGTGCCCAGAGTTGTTCCTTTCTTGCTTCTGATTCACAAGTCTCCATTACTCAAGGAAGTGCTTTACGCGTTCCACAATGTTGCTGCTATTTTGTTACCAAAGTCTTAAATTTCTGCTTTTCCAAACGATAAGTAAAATATTGACAATCAACTCCGCTTGGCTAGGAGTCACTTGTTGCAGGAGGGGGAAGATAATAGTTTCCGCATTGTTGTATTAACAAAGGACATTTGAATAATATGTGCTTGTTCTCCTCATATGTATCTTGCATACAACACAATCTAACGGACAAAAATCCTACATACAAGGTTTTTCACCTTTGGAGTTAACTTAGGTTTACAAATGCCACTCAAATACCCAGGTCTTATGAGATGAGAATCATCAATAATAATCTCAACACATAGACGGTAAACACTTTTGACGGAATATTGACCATTCTTTTCCGGTAAGCACTTTTGAACTTTTATCCCTTACTCTCTTTACATTTTTTCTAAATGAATTGAAATACGTTAAATATTCATGTATTAGATTTTAGCACTTCTTATTTTGATTGATCAATAAAAAAGATCAATTTTAACAACATTCTTGATTTAATTGTTTTTTATTAGTTATATAACGAATTGCAAACACCTTGATTGAAAATTTCAACATAGAACTCAATTTGTTGTAGACTTTAGTTGATAGTGTTTATTGTATCTATTGATATGAAAATATGGAACACCATCGAAAATGATTGCTTTTACTTTTGGCAATGTAATATCATGCTAACTTTCCTTGTAGTAATATCATGCCTATTTGAATGAATAACCTTTCTTTGTTGACTTTTGGAACTTTACTAGATTCTTATACATTGAGCCTAACTTTTGGTAAGCTCAAGAAGCATGGGCAGCTCAATGTAAGTAAAGAAAGCTCCAAGAATAAGGAGAAAAATTAAATAAAGATAATGAGAAGAAGAATATCACTCTAAAGACCTCCACATTCAAGGCTAAAACATTAGATCAAGGTGTTAGTGAAGAAGCCAGTGAAAACTCCTCAGATGAAGAAGATATATAGAGTTGTTCGTGCACAAATATAATAATTAATTAATTGGTACATATAAAAGAATGGAGTGAAGCATAATTATAAGAATCCAGTAAAGTTCCAAAAGTCAACAAGGAAAGGACAAGACCATATATAAGAAGAAAGATAAAGTGATCAATTGCTATGAACGTGGCAAGCCAGGGTATCACAAAAATGATTGTCCCGATCTAGCCAAAATCAAGAACAAAAAAAAAGCTAAAAACGAATGTTTTGCATAGCCTGGGAAGATATGGATGAATCCTCTTTTACTCATGACTCATACAACGAAGGAATAACACATTTTATGTCTCATGGTACACAATCATAAAAAGCATGAAATGGGAAATGTATTTTTGTTTCATATTAGAATATACTCCATCATTTAACATTGAAACATAAAATTTATCAACATTGTTGTATAATTTGATTTTAACTTTCGTGTTTTGAATTCAAAGTTTAGCTACTTACTCATCCATATATAATTCCAAAACAATTAATTCATTGAAAAGATTTTAAAAACAATCTTTTCCGCGAAGCGCATTCAAATTGATCACCTAGTCAAAGTAGTTGTACAACAATAACTGTTCTAAATTGTTTAACTCTAAAATAGGAAAGAGGTTCACGTAGGATATGAGATGAAATACACGTACAACAAATGGTGAATTCAGTCCTTGCCCCTTCTATAACATAATAATAACAACAACTTGTGTATTTTTGTAATTAAACATGTGAGAAGGATAACAAAGTTGCATGTAAAATGAAATGGAGGACCTATGTGGGACAAAAAGCTTAGTAGATCATTAAAGTTTTGGAATTATATTTTGAATTCTGCTCTTCTTCCAACAATATCTACTCAACACCTTTTAGATATGAGTAATACACGTAGAAAAAATGGTGAATACACGTAGATCAAATTTACCCCTTCGATAACATAATAACAACAACAACTTGTGTATTTTTGTAACGAAATATGTGGGAAGGATAACAAAGTTGTGCGTAAAATGACATGGAGGGCCTATATGTGACAAAAATCTTAATAGATCATTGAAGTTTAGGTGTGATAGTAGCCATGATAATTATATCGTTTTTTTCTTCGGATTCAGTCCTTGAAAATTTAAAAGTTGTTGCATTAAGCCCCTTGCGTCATTCCCCAATAAGCTAACATGCGGGGCTAAAAACAACATATTTTTCAATTTGCAAAGACTGAATCTAAAGAAAAAAACTTAGGAATAAAACCAAAAAAAAAATAATATTATTGCGGGGACTAAAGTCATATTTAAATTAACAAGAACCTGAAGATGCACTTTGCATATATTGTATGTAACAGAAGCTTATGAGTAGCCGAACAAAACATAACATCGTTAACAACCATGAGATATATAAATCTAAGCAGCTTAATAAAAGTCTAATTGTATATAACAAGAGTCAAGTCCAGCTAAGAGTTCACTCAAATGTAATCACTTTTTGTTCTTTAAAATGTTTCCATTTTTCTTTCATTTTGGTCTTCAAATTTTTTTTATATGCTCTAATGTATTTTAGTTGGAGAATCAAAATAGGGTTCGCTGGTAGCATTTTTGGCCAATCTAGAATCACGTTCATTTTGGGCCAACATGTAGGAGTGTGATATATAATAATTTGATACTCCATATTTTAGGCATTACATGCACAACTTCTTATACCCCTCCTCATTTTTCTTGACTTTCTACTTGTTGACTTTGCTTTTCATGTTCATCTGCTTGTGAATCTTCATTATCCTTAACCACCTGTAATGTATTACCTTGATTGCTTTTATCTTCTTCTATGGACCTCACAACTATTTCAACTGGGTCAAATTCATGTGGGTTTTTTGATGGCACTAATTGATTCTTTTTCTTCATCTCTTTACTTTTACCCCATACAACCGCATACAAGCCACATACAATCAACACTGCTCCAATAATGCTGAAATTGTTAACAAAGGTAACAAATTTTAAGTGAGCCAGTAAAGTATTAGGTTTGACCTCAAAAATTTAGGGTCTAATTAAACAACTTAGTACTTCAAAAACATTCTTAGAATGATTAATAAATTGATAAAAGCAAATATACCTTCCAAGGTGTAGTTTCTCATTCAAAATGGTACAACCAGCCAAAGCCACCACGAGAAGCATCAAAGGGGTAAAAACTGAGGCAAACAATGGACCTCTCATGTGTACACACCATGAGATTACAGCTACCATTGCTCCTGAAACCACTATACCCTGCACAATTCAATTTACATGGTATATCTTGAGCCTCGTGTAGAATTAATAATCAAATAATACCAATAGCTAAACATTATTTTCTTATTACACTATTTTTATAATATAAAAAACATTTAATTACATTTTTTTTTACCTTTATTGAAGTACTATAAATACAAAATATTGTGTGAAAATTATAACATGAAAATTAAAAGTCCAAGAATAAAATATAGGTGATGAGATTATTTTTCATGCACCGATGATGTAAAATGTATTTACATGCATATCTTGATACATACATATTAAACATTGTACCCAAGAAAAAAAAATTATAGTTCAAAGCTCATACATGAGAATTAAGTGCATTAAGCTAACATACCGCATAAGCAACTGTTAGAAGTCTAATATTCCAACCCAATTTCCACTGACTCAAATCCCTCTCAAAGCATAGAGCAAGCACAATGGAAACAAGTGATGCCCAAAAAGACATCAACGCTGTACTTGAGTAATGAGTAGGGTATCTTTCACTCATCTTTGTCTGTACCCAAAATTAATTAATTAATTAAAAATATATATTTGAATTAAAATAAATTTCATTGATTGATATTGGTATATAATTTATTAACAAAAAAAAAAACATCAAACCTGAATAATAAGCCAAAGTGCATAAGAGATGGCACTAGCCAAGGCACATAGAGAACCCAAAATGGTATTAGCAGTGGAGATAGTGTGTAATCCAACACCATTTTGATGATGCAAAAGATTTAAATGGAATGACCCCATCTTAATTTCAGCACCTTTAACGAATGTCAACACCATTGCCCCACCAATTCCTGTTAGTGTACCTAATATCTTTGCCTTCCCTGCTTTCGTTCTCAAATTTAATTTTTCCATACTGAAAATAAAAGTTCCATTGGATCAGGAAATTATATATTAGCTTTGTGATTTAAATAACTTTCGTAGAACTTAATTTTTTTGTAGAAAATGTAAATAAATAATTAAGAAATTGATCCAATGATCAATTTTAGAAAAGGTTACTTTTCTTTTTTTGAAGAAGCAAATGGTTACTTTTCTTAAAGTAGTAGATACTTGATTGCACTATGAACTAGACTGAGATACAGTTCTTCTGATCATGTTCTTACTTTTTTTCCTCTTCCAAAAAGATTACTAGAGGTAGTTTTTTATTTGGTATACCATTTGTAATAATTCATATTTAATTTGTGTTTTGTTAAAAAAATCTATTTTTTTAATAATTTTTTTTACAATATTCTATACATTTCTCCACAATTTTATTCAAAATTACAAAAGTTAACTTAAAAATAGGGACCAAAAAGTAGTGATTGAAAAATTTATATGGATTAAAAGTTGAAGGAAAATTTTAGAATGATTAAAACAAAAAGTTGATATATTTATAGGGATCATAAACATATTTAACCCTATAAATTATTACACTATAAAAATGTTTATTTTTCTCTAAATAAAATTGTTTATTTTAATGTTGGAATAAATGACCGATTTAGCTGGTAAATTATTGATCTTCTCCAGAAAAAATTGAATTATTTAAAAATACTATATCAAATATTTTATTATAGTATCTAAAAGTCTATGAAAATTTATTATTTTAATTCTGTAAAGACATCCTTCAAAAAAAAATCTATAAAGACTATTTTCTATTTATGTACATATATATTACGTAATAATTTTCAAAGAGAGTTTATTTTATTTTTAAAGAAAGAGAAGAGTTTATTTTATTTTTAAAGAAAGAAAGAGAGTTAATATATAGGTACAAATTTGATAGTTTAATCCTTGATGCTAACTCTACATTTAAAACAACACGTATAAGAGTAACTTGTAAATTATAATTGGATGACAAAATGAAACTTAATACTTACCCTAAAGAAACCGCCATGATAAAGGTTACAGCTGGTATAAGGTTGGCCATTGCGGATGCAAATGTTGCTGAAGTTAAAGTCAGAGCTTGTAAGTAAAAGTTTTGAGCTAGTGATCCCCTACATGAAAAAACAAAAAAACATACATATGTAACTATGAAATATGAATGGAGATTGACACAACATATTTAAGCATTTAGTTAATGAGTTAAAAATGAAAATAAATAAAAAATATAATGAAAATATAAATATTTAAACTTAATCATAGTAAATATATATAATTCCCAATATTATATTTGTATATTTAGTTTTTTAACATGTATTCTGAAAGAACAAGTTGGCATTCCCCAACATTTTATACGAGTTGGAAACATCGACTATGTCCACTTCTGAAAGAGCAAGTTAGCATTCGCCAACATTTATGTCCACTTAAAATAGTTGGAGTATATGCTTGTTTGTTGAGTCTTGAAAAGTGGACGTAAATATAGTGACTAGAAATACAAATCAATGGTCGAGAAAGAGTCACATGCTTTATAGTACGTGGACAGCACAATTAGGAATTTTCACCACTACTACATTCGTACTTGACATTTGTTTCTCTTGAAACTTGTTAATTGAATCAAAACATAACCATAAGAAAATCTTCATGCAAACGATAATTAAGGACCAAGCATATGTTATAAAAAAAAATAAAAAAAAATAAAAAAGAGTCACTTACCCAAACAAACCACATAGAAATGATTGAAACAGTATCGTCCAAGTCATTTTTGCCCTCTTCTTCCTGCACCAAATTAACAAAAGCATACTTATCATTTTGTTCTAACTTCAAGTGGGGTAATTAATTATTCATTTTCTTCCTGTGATTTACTGTCATTATTGGCATGTTACTAGCTTCTCCACTGACCACTGTCCTAAGCTATATTATGTATGAAAAGAAATTATCGAATCTTCAAAAAAGAACGTTCTCACAAATTGATTTGATTTAATTAAATTCCATCAAGTATTCTCCATTGATCATAAGAAAAGTGAATGAATGAAATTAAAGAAGAAACACCTTTCAACAATGAAAGCAATTGGAGCTATGAAAGCAGTTGCAAATACAAAACGGTAGGCAACAACAATTCTTAAACTCATGCCATCGTTTACAGCTAACTTGTATAGAACATTAACACCAGCAAATGCTATTTGCACCATAACCATTAACAACGTTGGCTTCAAACCTTGCACTACATTACACAAATTGTTCTTCATCATCATCATCACAAGAGTGTGTATATATTGATCAGTCTTGTCACAAATTAACTAGAAACTATTTATGTTGAAATTTCACTTAATTAAGAGAGTGAATATTAAGTGACACAAGCATGAAATGAAATGAAACAAAGAAGGGTGTGTGTGTATTTATGGTGAATGAAGAAGATTCCAAAGGTGAATTAAAGCGGCAGTGTTTGTTTGTTTGGTTACTTAGACGTACGTCATCATCTACGTTGTTACTATAGAAAAACTTACACGTTTTAGCTTCTTATTTGACACGTGCGAAATTGGTCTTCATGGGGCCTCAATAATATAAGGGTTTGCATCTACTGCATGCTGCTATGCATGAAACTCAGTGAGATGAACTTACTACATTTGTAACTTCTTCATTTCCACCTCTTCAATAACTCCCTCCACCAGATTAATTCATGCTCTCTGCGTGAGGAGTGATTTCTTTTTCCATGTTAATCAACTAGTAGTAGTACTGCGATCAACATTTTCAAAAAACAATCCATAAGTAGATACACAAGGGTGGAAAATGAGCTCGACCAGCTGGGCCGGTCTATTTAACTCGTTAATTTTGATAGGTTAAGCTAAATTTTAAATTCATCCTTCTAGTTGGTATCTCCAATTTAACATACTAAAAAGCGAAGCGGGGTAGTATGACTTGCAAACTCTTCAAGTTTGGGTAGTTTAATCCTATGTCGACTATAAATGAATTAAATGTTAGATTATAAAAGATGTGACCTCTCAAAAAGAAAAAGAGAATACCCATATGATAACATTAGTATTTCGTAAGATTTTGGGTACAAAAATGTGTATATCTCTCTTATAGGTTTAAAGCATTAATATATTGTTTTTTTTTAACAAGCTAAAATGGAGTTTCATAATAACAAGGGCTGAACACCCCGCATAAGATGTGTAAAAGATGCCAGCACCCAAAAAATACACAGTCACTGGTGCCTATAATACAAAGGCACCATAAGAGTGGATGTTTCCACCAATCATGGAAACTGTACACAAACAACACCTGATTTAATTTCAGCCAAAGGAAGGAGTTTAGTTTGATCTTCTCGATGAGAGCTAAATGGTCAAACGTCATATTATTAAAAACACAATTATTCCGATCCTTCCAGAGAACCCAGACAAAGGCAAGCCAAATAACCTTAAAGAACATATGAGTCGATCGAGGCATGCCTGCCATATAAGTAAATTGCACAAAATGATTTCGAAGAGTATTAGGAGCAACGAAGTCTATACCAAGCCAAACTCGAACATGATGTCAGACGTTGTATGAAACCGCACACCCCATAAAAAGATGCTGAGACGTTTCTAAACTGCCACAGTCAACCACACAAACATTGTCATTCACGTGGAGAATGTCCCTTCTCACCAAGTTGTCTTTAGTTGGTAATTTGTTGCGGAGGAAACGCCATGCGAACAAGGACACCTTTGAAGGAATAGACTTATGCTAGTAGTCGGCGGCAAAATTCCCAACCACGGGAACATCTGTTGATGTTAGGAACCGATAAGCACCTCGCACCGAATAGCCATGAGTAGGGTCGAGTAACCAGGTCCAAGTATCATGAGAATGTTCCTACAAAATAGTGTTATGCAAAAAAACAATACATTCCCTCACACTCTCCTCCTCCCACGCTAACAAACGGCGCCTCCCCACCATCTTCCCACCCTAACCTCGCCATCTCCTCCACCAAGGCATCCTGATTCACGGCCAGACCAAACAGACGGGGGAACTTATTCCTCAACGGAACATCCCACACCTAGTTGTCGTGCCAAAACCTAGTTTGACAACCGCCACCTATCACTCTACAGATGTTATCATCAAACCAACATCCCACACCTATTTTGACGGAGACCCCTCTGAATGGGAAACTCCTCCGTAGGGCGGCCATTAACAAGGACAGAAGCAGTAGCTGTTCCAACACATTTTGATATCCATTTCCGCTAGACAGTTCGAAAGTTCATATTAGCCATCACTGCATCAAGATATGTCAGATCAACAGAGTCATAAGCCTTCTCGAAATCAACTTTGAACATCGACAGTTCCTTGTTCATGCGCTTTGCTTCATCCACAACTTCATTGGCAATAAGAATACCATCCAGGATTTGCTTCCCTTTAACAAAAGCGGACTGAGAATCAAAAACCACCTTGCCTATGACATTTCGCAACCTGTTAGCAAGAATCTTTGCGAGAACCTTATACATGCAGCCCACCAGGGAGATAGGGCGGTAACTTTCGATATCAAAGCAATAAAAGTAGAATTCAGTCCTTTTGTCAACCTACCGCTCCGATGAAATTCCGACACAAATCTCATAAAATCAATTTTTAACACATCCCAAAACTCCTTGATGAACCCAAAATTAATGTCGTCCGGACCCGGGCTCTTGTAACTATCACAGTCCCACATAGCCTGTTTCACTTCCTCTTGGGAGAACGGTTTTGTCAAGTTTCCAGCATCAGCAAAAGATAGTTTACAAAAGTTCAGCCCCTCCACACTAGGCCAAGAGACTCCCAGCGGTTTGAAATGATTGGAAAAATAATCGAACACTGTTGTTCGAACGTTCTGCACACCTTTGACACGGACACCTTCCACATGCACAACATTAACATGTTGTTGATCTCAATGCCCAAACTATTTTAAACTTATAAGCTTATAAAACATATCTATTTTGAACTTATAAGCTTATAACATATAAGTTATGTACTATAAACTGAAAATGGTTGTGTCAAACAGAGCCTATAACATATTGTTAGATTTGTGCGGGAAAAAAATATTGACATTTTTTTTTTTGAGAAAAAAAAATATTGACATATATATGACCGATAA